>Ga0187816_10000038_pt1 | contig 30110 bp, 23 predicted proteins | sample NC_wetland_sal_i_16_FD_132960 | JGI IMG/M metagenome (GOLD analysis project Ga0187816, IMG submission 132960) | Wetland sediment microbial communities from Neuse River Estuary, North Carolina, USA - SO4_1 | ecosystem: Environmental > Aquatic > Freshwater > Wetlands > Sediment | place: USA... | reverse complement strand
TACCTATCATCATGAGGAACACGGACCAGATGCCCTCGCCCCGTCGCTCGCCGCGCACCGTACGCCAGCAAAGGCGGCCGACGGGTCCTCAAGAGTTCGACGGGCAAGCGCAATTGACGGGCAGGCGGACGGGATAAGAGCGGGCGGGTCTGAGACCCGCCCCCACGGAGACAAACGAACTGGCCCCACGAAAGGCAAAGGCGGAGGGCCAGGCGACCGGCCTGCGTTCAGCGGATCTGGCTCTTGATTTTGGCGGCGGCACCGGATAAATGAGCAGATTGGAAGGAGGATGCTTTATGAGAGGGATCGCTTATTTCTTGGGCGCAGTGGTAGTGCTGAGCGGCGTGGCTGTCTGGATGGCCCACGCGTCTGGACATCCTGATGGAGAGGCCGCGCCGATATACGGAATCAAAATTTATCCCGGGTATCGCGACTGGAAGTTGATCTCCGTGGCGCATGAAGAAGGCGACCTCAACGATTTGCGTGCCATTCTGGGCAACGACATAGCGATCAGGGCGTACCGGGGAGGGAAGCTTCCGTATCCGGATGGCACCGTCATTGCGCGGATAGCGTGGAGTTACGTCCCATCGGCGGAAAACAACAAAGCCTTTGGCCGCGCGCAGTCTTTCGTTCCCGGGCCGGCACCGGATTGGTACCTTCAGTTTATGGTCAAGGATTCGAAAAAGTACGCCGCGACGGGCGGCTGGGGGTACGCTCAGTTCAATAAGGAGGGCCAACCCGCCGACGAAGCGAAGCACAAAACCTGCTTCCCTTGCCACGAGCCTGCTAAAGATCGCGACTATGTTTTCACCCATTACGCGCCTTGATACCGGGCTGGGTTCGGGGTGACACGCGTGGAGTTTAGAACCGCATAAGCGGGCGGAACGCGCGCCAGCTCCCCTCGGAGCCTCCCGAACGCGTATGTTACAATTCCATTGAATATGGGTAAGCTGCGGATCTCGATTGTCGAGTACCTGAATACCGCGCCGCTGGTGTGGGGATTCACCGAGGGGCCGCTGGCGGGCAAATACGAGCTTTCGTTCACCGTGCCTTCCCAATGCGCCGAAGCGCTGCGGCGCGGGGAAGCGGATGTGGCCATCATCCCTGCCATCGAATACCAGCGGATCGAAAACGTGGTCGCGCTACCGGGCATGGCGGTGGCGGCGAAAGGCGAGGTCCGCAGCATTCTGGTGGTGGCGAAGAAACCGATCGAGCTGGCGAAAAGAATTGCGCTCGATTCCAGTTCGCGCAGCTCGGCGGCGCTTGTCCGGCTGCTGGCCAAGGATCTGTGGAAAATTTCTCCGGAATTTATTGAAGCCGCGCCGGAGCCATCGGAAATGCTCAAGGTGGCCGACGCCGCTCTTGTCATCGGCGATCCCGCCCTCCGCGTGGCGCTGAAGATGGAAGCGCTCAATTCCAAGGTCCCGAGCGACGAAGCCTGCTGCCAGGGTGATTTCGATGACATGCCCGTGCCGGGCCATGAGACGGTTTTCATCTACGACGTCGCGTATCAGTGGGAAGAGATGACTGGAAAGCCCTGCGTGCTGGCCATCTGGGCGGGGCGGCGCGAGGCCATCACGCCGGAAGTTCTCGCCGATTTCCAAGCCTCGAAGCGATACGGGATGGAGCGCCTGCGCGAAATTGCCGAGGCTGCTTCGATCAAACTCGATTTGCCGCCCCGCGCTCTCGAGCGCTACCTGACGGACAACATTAATTTCGACCTCGACGAGGAAAATCTCGCCGGCCTGCGATTGTATTTCGAGAAAGCCGCGGCCGCTGGACTGATTCCGCGCAATCGCCCGCTCGAATTTGCAGGGGAGCCGGCACGAGCCAGCGCGCACCGGGGAGCTTGACGGGGTGGAGCGGATCGGAACTCTGGTCCGGTTGCGCCGGTACCCCGTGAAGGGCATGGCGGGCGAAGACCTGGAAGCTGCCCGCGTGACGTTCGCGGGCCTGGTGGGGGATCGCGTATACGCGTTCCTGGATAGGCAGGGGCCGGCGGATTTTCCGTGGATGACTTCGCGCAAAGGGCGCGACATGATTTTGTTCCGGCCGCGATTTTTGGCGCCGGCGCCGGTCGACGACGGAATTTTTTCCGCGGATTACGCAACGGAAGTAACGACGCCCGAGGGCCGGAAGGCGCGAGTGGACGATCCGGAGTTCACGCGGCTTTTAGAGCAGCGTTTCGGGCGAGCGCTCGAATTGCGGCAGTCCGAACGCTGCATGACGGATGCGTACCCGGTGTCGGTGCTGGGAATGGCGACCGTGGGGGCGCTCGAGGAAGAGACGGGCATGGTTCTGAACCCCCTGCGCTTTCGCGCCAATTTTTATGTGCAGTGGGAGAGCAAGGAACCGTTTTTCGAGGACCAGTTCGTTGGGCGCGAACTTCGCATCGGCGAGAGCGTGACGATTCAGATTGTGAAGAAAGACGGGCGGTGTGTCATGATCACGCTGGATCCGGAGACGGCCGAGCCCTCGCCGGTGGTGCTCGAAAAAGTAGTGCGCGGGCACGCGGGATGCATGGGCGTGTACGGGGCGGTGTTGCGCGAAGGAATCGTGCGGGCAAACGATGCGGTGTATGCGATCTGATTTTGATGCGGATTCGGAATTGAGAGACGCGAAGAGGCATGGGAATCACACCCGAAGAAGCGCTGGAGCTATTTGAGTCCGATGATTTGATCGGCATCGGCATGGCGGCCAACGAAGTGCGCCGCAAGAAGACGGATCCGCGCATCGCCACGTATCAAATCGACCGCAACATCAATTACACGAATTTCTGCACCGAGTACTGCTCATTCTGCGCTTTCTACCGGCCGCTGGGCGCCAAGGACGGCTACATCCTGCCGCTCGAAACCATCTACGAAAAAATCGAAGAGATGCTTGAGCTGGGCGGGACGGGCATCCTGATGCAGGGCGGCCTGCACCCGGATCTGCGCGTCGAATATTTCGAAAACATGCTCAGCTCGATCAAGGCACGATTCCCGCAGGTTCATCTGCACTGTTTTTCAGCGCCGGAAATCACCTGCATCGCGGAAGTGTCGGGACTTTCCGTGCGCGAAACGATCGAGCGGCTGCGCGATGCCGGGCTCGATTCCATCCCCGGCGGCGGGGCCGAAATTCTAGATGATGAAATCCGCGCGCGCATCTCGCGCCTGAAATGCACCTCCGCCGAATGGGAAGAGATGCATCGCACCGCGCACGCGCTCGGCATGCGAACCACCGCCACGATGATGTTCGGCTGCGGCGAAGAGTATCGCCATCGCGTGAATCATCTCGAGCGCCTCCGCCGCATCCAGGAGGATACCGGCGGATTCACGGCGTTCATTCCCTGGATTTTCGCGCCAGAAAATACGCCGCTGGGAAAGAAAATTCCGGAAGCCACCGCGTTCGATTACCTGAAGACGCTGGCGATCAGCCGCCTCTACCTCGATAACATTGATCACATCCAGTCGAGCTGGCTCACTCCGGGAATTAAAATCTGCCAGGCGGGCCTGCAATTTGGGGCGGACGATGTCGGCAGCATTCTCATCGAGGAAAATGTGGTGTATGCCGCCGGCGTCCGCAACCGCACCAACGAAGAAGAACTCCGGCGCATCATCTCCGATGCCGGCTACATCCCCGCCCAGCGCGACACGCTCTACCGCTCCTACACCTTGAAGCAAGCGCGCGCCGCCGCATCATAATTCCGAAAATATTGCGCAGCCTTCGGCAAGCTAATTTTCTTGTGGAAAATGAAGATCGAGCGTGACGTCCGCGCCTTCGGGAAGATCCAGCGGCTCGGCAGGGATGAGATTGCCTTTGACGAACCGGGCGCGAAGGCGTCGCGTTTTCCCAGGGGTGCTGACTGCAGGAAGCAGCGCTCGATTCGGGGGAAGTTGCGTCTCATGAGCGCTCGCACCGGAACGAGTTTCGGGCCTCGAGCTGCGCCCCTCGAACTCGGGGACGCCTGCTTGATCGAGCGCCACGTTCGCGAGACCGTCCGCGTCGCAATTCAATTCGCGCCGCACGTGTTCGATGGCGAAATAATCAAGCTGGCGCGCGAGTTTGGAGGCGCGCTCGTGGAGCGGCTTGAGGTCCGCGCTTTTCACTTTGTAGCGGCCCTGCATTTGGCGGACGAGGAGTTCGGAATCGCTGCGGATGCGCAGCGCACCGATGCCGTGGCTCGCGGCGTAATCGAGCGCGGCGAGAAGCGCGAAATACTCAGCGACGTTGTTCGTTTCACGGCCGATATTCTTGGCCAGCTCGAGGACGACTTTTCCGGCGGGATCGCGGAGAACCACTGCGTAGGATGCGGGGCCGGGATTGCCGCGCGACGCGCCATCAATATTCGCGATGTGAACGCCAGCAGGAGGCGCCGCAGGATGCGCCGCAGGATGCGCGTCAGAGAATAGGCGCGCGCTCGCCGGGGGAGATGCTTTCGAAATTCGTTTCATGCAAGGGACCCAAGGCGCGCGAATCCCGAATGCGCCAGCAAGGAGCCGTTAGCTTTCACTGGAGGAGGAGGCCGAGGCGGAGGCCTGAGTGGCGGTGGCAGCGGCGGGGGCGATGACCGGCTCGACATAGTAAAGGATGCGCGTGCAAGTCTCGCAGTGGAACATCTCCTCACTACTGGCGCGGCGCATTTCCTGAAACACGTGTGGGCGAACGCGCATGCCGCAGGCGGTGCATTTTTCGTCCCGGACCTCGGCGAGCGAAACACCATTGTGTTTCTTGGCGATGCGCTCGTAGTGATCTCGCATGTCCTCGGGAATTTCAGCGGCCAGGCGCGTGCGCTCGGCGGTCAGCTCGGTGAGCTCTTTTTCAGCCGCTGCTTTTTCGGTTTCGACCCTGGAGCGTTCGCCGCGAACGGCTTCCTCGACTTCCTTCAGCGTCTTCTCGGAAGATTTGATGCGCCGGTCGTATTCCTCGCCGGCGACCATCTGTTCGAGCAGGCGGTCTTCCGCCTTGGCGATTTCAGCTTCGGCCATTTGAACTTCGTGCTGGAGGGCTTTGTAGGCTTCGTTGGTCTTGATCTGGGAGGTCTGGTCGCGATACTTGCGGACTTTTTCCTTCCATTGCTCGACGTCAAGCTCGTAGGTCTTGCGTTCCTTGACGGTCGAAAGCTGCGCGGCCTTGCTGTGGTCCACTTCCGCGCGAGCGGCGGCGACGCGCGCATCAAGCTCGGCAAGTTTCTTGGGGAAAACGGCGAGGCGCGCGCGAACATCATTGAGCCGCAGATCCACGCTTTGCACTTGCATCAGGCTCTGTAGGACTTTCAGCACCGTGAAATCATTCTAGCATATTGCCGCGCTGCCCCTACCGAAGGCTGGAACGGAGAAACGCGATTGCGCGGCGCCATGAATCGGCATTCGCTTCGGCGTCGGCTGCGGGAGTGCCGCCAAAGGAGAAGCGCGCGTTGCGAAGATGCTTGTTGCGCGACTGGCGCGAAGTGGTGGGGAGAAAGGGGTAACGCAGCATGTGGCCTGCGCGCGGGTAGTTAAGGTACTCGACGGCGTGAGCAAAGTGACGATCGGTGAGGCGGCCGAGGATGGCTTCGCACATTTTCGCGGCCGGCCAGAGATGATCGTCGCCGCCGGAGACGAGCAGGAGCGGACCACGAATCTGCTCGACGGGGATGGCCGCGCGCGCGATGGCTTCACGGTTGCGCAGGCCCGCTCGGAAGAGATTGCGAAACATTACCGGCCTGCGCGCTACCGCGACCGGAAAAGCTGACCGCAGCATGAAACCGCGCAGCGGGAGCGGGGCAAACGGGACAGGTTCACCTCGCCAGGTCCACGAGGGGATGATTTCGCCGGTTGCTTTGTCGCGGCCGCCGGCAGCCCAGGCCACGCTGCTTGGCGCATAGGCCACGATGGCGCGAATTTGAGGGAACTTCGTGCCCAGAAGCAGAGCAAGTTCCGCGCCGCGAGAAACGCCGAGGACGCCAACGCGTTCTAAATCTACCTCCGGCTGTGCGGAGAGCCACGCGAGGGCCGCTTCGAAGTAATCGAGCGGGATGCGATGCAGCCATGTGGGCAGCGGCGGAATTCCAAAGTAGGCAAGGGCGAGAGTGGCGAAGCCATGGCGCGAAAGCAGGGCGGCTTTATCGAGGTCGAATCCGCCGCCGGTGCCGCTGAGGACGATCACCACGGGATGAGGTCCGCGCCCGGGAGGGAGGAAGAGCCGGCCTACATGGCTGCTGCTTTGGCCGTCGCTCTGGCTGTGGGTGTCTCCCGACTCGTCGCCAATGTTTAAATCGCGGACTTCGGTGCCGGGCATGAGGAAGTTTCGATCGAGCTGCGCCGAGGCCACAATCCGCCCGCCAATTACCAATTCGAGCAAGACGCGATTCGGCGACGCGCCAATTTTTTCGAATACGGTGCGCCCGTTGGCATGTGCATCCTCGAGCCGCATGGACCAGAACAATCCCATCGGCGAAACGCCGCGGTAGACGCCGCCGCGCGACTCCATTGCGGAGACGTCCACGCAGCCCGTTTCATCGGCGCGGAATTCAGCGTGTGAGCGCCAGCGGCGGTTTTCATCATCTTCCGTAACCGCTCGAATCACCACGCGCTCGAGCGGGCGCAATCCGGCGGCGAATATGCGGACGTGCTCGTCCACAAACGCGGGATTCGGCGAGATTTCGAAGCGCAATTTGCGAGCGGAAGAGACGCTGGTGGCGATGGGCGTCCTCTGCGTTTTCAGGGTGCGGGCTTTACTTCCATGTTTTGATCCACGGCCCAATTCGTGCAGCCGGGATTTGTGGAGGAGGGGCAGCGCGCGAGGGCGCGAAATCCTTCAGCAGACGTTTCCACTTCGTACGTGTAGCCGTCGCGGCCGGATTTCGACATGCTCATCGCGCCGCTGGAAACGAGTTCGTCGAGCGATGCGTAGGAGCTGTGCTGCGCCAGGTACATGCGCTCGGCCTGGGCGATTTGCAGAAGATCGTTCTTGACGCCCACGACGTTGATGGTCTGCGTGGGTGTGCCGGCGCCTTCCGATTGCAGTTTTGCAAAATAGAATTTATAGATCAATCCGACGATTACCATCACAACGAGGAGACCAATCACTCTACCCATGCGCAGCCCTTCGCGCGTCCGCTTGCGCCTTTCGCTGCCGGCTCCAGTACCACCACACGCTTTTCTCCACGGGCAGGGTTGAATCGCGGGCTTGCGCAACGGCAGCGGCGAATACGTCGAGGCAGCAGGGGTCCTCCCGGCGTCCGCGCAGGCGGCAAAGTTTGTTGTACAGCGAATCCGGCTCGCAGCGCGCCAATTGCTTCACGCTTCGCACGCCAAGCGAATGAAGGGCGCGAACGGTCGCTGGCCCGACGGACACGAGATCGCCCAGTTCCCGCTGGGGATTCCCCGCAGGGAGCTTCGAATACTTGAGATTGCGTGAATATTTTCTTTTCATCAGAAGACGAGATTACTCCCGCAAGCGAATCCCTGCAACTCCAGCGCAGGTAATCTTTTCCGCGCCGCTTGCGTCTAATTCAGGGTGCATCCCGCGAGGCCGGGCTTGCGGGACAATTACTGAGAAAGCGGGTACGGAGATCGGGACAGTTTGACACCCGTGCGCAGCGTCTAGGATACTTGAAACTTCGCTTCCGGCTTCCGGGCTCTACGCGCAGTGCATCCCCATCAATGGGAGCAATTGAGAATGAGCAAATGCATGCGGTTCAGTGTGGTCATGATTCTTGCGGTGGCATTCTGTGCAGGCGTGCCGGCGCAAGAGAAAGCGCCGGAGGTCCGCCCGCCGAACCTGGCGTTCACCACGCATACGCTTTCAAACGGCCTAGAGGTGATTTTGCTCGAGGACCACGGGGCGCCGGTGATCAATCTTCAGGTGTGGTACCACGTCGGCGGGAAAGATGAGCAGCCCGGCCATTATGGGTTCGCGCACCTGTTCGAGCACCTGATGTTCAAGGGCTCGGCGCACGTTGGTGCGGATGAGCATTCGCGGATTATCGAGGCCATCGGCGGATTCGACAACGCCAGCACCTACGACGACTACACGAATTTCTTCGAGACGTTTCCCAGCAATTATCTTGAACGCATTTTGTGGCTCGAAGCGGATCGCATGGGCAGCCTGAATGTGGACGAAGCGAATTTCCAATCCGAGCGCGAAGTGGTGAAGGAAGAGCTCCGCGTTCGCGTCGAGAACCAGCCGTACGGCCACCTGGAAGAGGATCTTCGCGCCGCCGCGTTTACTGTCCACGGCTACCATCACACGGCCATCGGGAACAAAGAGGATCTGAACAAGGCGACGCTCGCGGACGTTCGGGAATTTTTCAATACGTTTTACAAGCCGAATAACGCCACGCTCATTATCGTCGGAGATTTCAATTCCGCCGAAGCTCTTGGCTGGACCAAGAAATATTTCGAGGGCATCCCGGCGTCTGCCAAGCCTATCCCGCGGATTGACAAGCCGGAGCCTCCTCAGACGGAGGAGCGCTTGGTGAAGAAGTCGTACTCGAATACACCCTTGCCGGCAGTCGTAATCGGCTACAAGATTCCGGCGCGCTACAGCCCCGACGCTTACCCGCTCGACCTGGCCTCGAACATCCTTGCCGGGGGCGAAAGCAGCCGCCTCTACCAGACGCTGGTGTACAAGGAACAGATGGCGGTGCAATCAGGCGGCTTCGGGAATTTCACCGAGGATCCCAATCTCTTCTGGGTCTACGCGATTATGAATCAGGGGCACACGGCGGAGGAAGGGGAAAAGGCCGTGGTCGCGATCCTGGACGGATTGAAAGCGGAGCGGGTGGACGCGAAGGAGTTCGAGAAAGCAAAAAACCAGGAAATATCGGGATTTATTCTGGGCCGCAATACGGATGAAGAAAAGGCCGTGGCGCTGGGATCGGCAGCGGTGGTGGGGAAGGATGCGAGCCTTGTCAACACGGAGCTCGACCGGTATCTGAAGGTGACGCCGGAGGATTTGCAGCGCGTGGCAAGGGATTATTTTGTCGGGGAGCATGCGACCGTTCTGATCGTCACGTTTGCTCAGCCCGCTCAATGAAGGCGCTCAGGACCTTATTCGAGGAGTCATGATGAAGCGCGCAATCAAACGATGGATTTCTCTCTTGGCGGTGATGACGCTCGCCGCCACGTTGGCTGCGGCACAGCAGCCCGCGACGGAAACGGCTCCGTCGAATGCCAAGCAGCAGGATCAGAAGAGCGGGTCGGGCATCGTTCCGCCAGGAGTGAAGCTCGAGCCGAAAATGCCGGCGGCGGGAGCGCCCAAGCCGTTTCAATTTCCCGACGCGGCGACGAAGACGCTGGCCAACGGACTGCGCGTGTTCGTTGTGAGCGATCGTCGCGAGCCGGCCGTCGCGGCGCGCCTGGTGTTGCTCACCGCCGGAAGCGTGGAAGACTCGGCGGCAGCGCCGGGCGTCGCGCAGATGACCGCGAACATGTTGACGCAAGGAACCGAAAAGCGCTCGGCGAAGGACATCGCCGACGCGATTGATTTCGTGGGCGGTTCGCTGATTGCGCAGGCCGGAAAGGACTCCACGACGGTCACTTTGGCCGTGGTCAAGAAAGATTTGAACAGCGGGCTCGATCTGATGTCGGACATCGTCTTGCATCCGGCGTTCAGCGCGGAAGAGCTTGACCGGCAGCGCCAGCAACTGCTCTCCACTTTGACGGTTCAGTATTCCGACCCTGAGTATCTTGCGTCGCTCGTTTTTTCGCGCGTGGTTTACGGGGGCTCGCCGTATGGCTGGCCGGCTGAGGGCACGCCCGATGTGGTGAAGAAATTGCAGCGCGACCAGCTCCAGAAATTCCACGACTCGTATTACGCGCCGAACCAGGCGCTCCTGGCCTTCGCGGGCGATATTTCCCCTGAGGAAGCCTTCGCCGTGGCCGAAAGGTTTTTCGGCACGTGGCAGAAATTGAACGTGACGGCAGAGGCGGTCGCGCCTCCCGCTCCTTTCTCCGGCTTGCACATCTGGCTGGTGGACAAACCCGACTCGCAGCAGACGCAGATTCGAATGGGAAAGATCGGCATTCGCCACGCCGACCCGGATTACATCCCCCTCTCCGTGACCAATCGAATTTTCGGGGGCGGCTACAATAGCCGGCTCAATACCGAGGTCCGCATCAAGAAAGGGCTCACCTACGGCGCTTACTCCAGCTTCAATCCGCACCGCTATACGGGAGCTTTCACGGCGGGAACCTATACGCGCACGGAAGCGACGGTGGAAGCCACGAAGCTCGTGGTGGACCTGATCGCTAAGATGTCCGCAGGCGACGTGACGCAGAAGGAGCTGGACTTCTCGCGCGATTACCTGGCGGGCGTGTATCCGATTCAATCCGAGACGGCGGAACAGGTGGCCGAGCGCGTTTTGAGCTCCGCCGCATTTGACTTGCCGGCCAATTACAACAGGACCTACCCCGACAAGGTCCGCGGCGTTACGCTCGCGCAGGCGGATGCCATGGCGCAAAAGTATTTCCCGGCGAAGGATCTCGATATCGTGCTTGCCGGGGACGTGAGCGCCTTCCGCGATGCCCTGAAAAAGGAATTTCCGAATGCCTCCTACGTGGAGATTCCGTACGACGAGTTGGACGTGCTTGCGCCGAATCTCCGGAAGCCAAAGGAGAAATCGGCATCCGCGACGCCGGAATCCTTCGAGCAAGGAAAAGCAATGCTGCTGGAGGCCGCGAAGGCCGCAGGCGGCGATGAGCTCGCTTCGGTGAAGAGCCTGATGATGACGGAGAGCGGGAAGCTTTTTGCAGCTAATGGCGAGAATCCCGTTACAGTGAAATGGATCGTCGCCTATCCGGACCGGTCCCATGGCGACGTGACCCTGCCGAACGAGCACATCGTTCAGATCTGCGATGGAAGATCGGCGTGGCTTCAGTTTCCGGACCACACTGTGGACGTCACTCCGGCAGTGAATGAATTCGAGCGCGGACTATCTCTTTTTGGCGGTGGCTGGGGAATTTACCGCCGAGTCCTCCTGGGAGATCTGACGGGGCATGCGATTGGTGAGGCGGAAATCCAGGGAAAGAAAACGGAGGGTGTCGCCGTGCAGGCGCCCTTCGGCCCCGTGAAGCTCTATTTCGATCCGGCCACCCACCTTCTCGTTGCCGCGCGGTATCAATCCAGCGGCGCGCAGGGGCCGATGGATAATGAACAGCGCTGGAGCGATTACCGCTCCGTGGAGGGCCGCCAATTTGCTTATTCCACGGTCATCTACCGCGACGGCGCGAAGTTCGTGGAATCCAACATTCAGGAAATACAGCTGAATCCCAAAGTGGACGATTCTCTATTTGCGAAGCCCCAGGATGCTGCCGGGAAATGACGCCCGGGCGTTCACTTCACCGTGAGAATCACCTTACCGATGTTTTTCCGGTCGTGAATGAACTGGTGCGCGGCAGCGGCTTCGGCCAGCGGGAACGACTTGCCGATCACCGGTTTGATTTTGCCCGCCGCGTACATGCGGTAAAGCTCGTCGAGCTCCGTGCGAAGGATTCCGCTGCGCGCTCCCAGCCGCCCCAAATTCACACCTATGACGGCGTGGTTCAGACTCATCAATTTCAGCGGGTGAAAGCGCGGGGTTTGCGCCAGGGCACGGGCCCCGCGCAGCCAGCTTCGCTTTCCATCCGCCCCGGCCGCTGCCGAAAAGCCGTAGACAACGAGACGGCCGGTAGGACCCAGGCATCGCTCGCTCTCCGCGAAAGACTTTCCGCCGATCGCATCCATGACCATTTCGATTCCATCAGGCGCAAATTTGTGGACCACATCCACGAAGTTGCTCTTCGTGTAGTCAATGGCATGGTCCACGCCGAGCTTGCGCAAATACTCCTGCTTCGAAGGTCCAGCAGTGCCAAAAGTGACGAGGCCGCGCGCTCGCGCGAGTTGCACCGCCGCGATTCCCACGCCGCCCGCAGCTCCATGAATCAGAATCCGGTATCCCGGCTGCAAATTCCCCATCGTGAACATCGAGTGATACGCGGTGAGGTAGTTCACCGGAATAGCAGCGGCATCATCGAAGGGCATGCCTGCGGGAAGAACGAAAGCCTGCGAGGCATCCACGGCGACCCATTCGGCGTAGGCATTGAAGCGCGTGAAGGCAGCGACGGCATCACCCGCTTTCAGAGACGCGCCTACGCCCGGCTTGCCTCCGTCCGTGACTTTTTCCACCACACCCGCGACTTCGAGTCCGGGGATGAACGGCGGCTTGGGGGTACCAGGGTAGATGCCCATCCGTTGGAGGAGGTCCGCGAAGTTGATTCCGATGGCCTTTACGCGAACGAGCACTTCTCCGGACTTGGGCTGCGGGTCAGGCACCTCCCGCGCTTCGAAAACTGCGGGCGGCCCATACCGCCTTACGACCATGGCGCGCATCTAAATCTCCTTGTGCCGTACTTGAACCGGCCGCCCCTGCTCCTTCCATCAGGCGGGCGATTTGCCGAAGCAGCAACTCAGCCTCGGCTTTTCATTTGGGATTCGAGGGCATCCTATCTTAAACTGTTGGACTTTGCCTGACGATGAAAACCAAACCGACACATAAAAGCATCTTTGCTGGAGTGCTGGCCATCCTCGCGGTGGCATGCGCGGGGCTGGCGGCCGGCCGAACCGCTCAGGCTCCGACTCCCCCAGTGGTCACGGCCATGCAGGACGAGATCGATCGCACCATGTCCGTCCTGGCAAACGCCGACCCGCCAGTATATTTCATCAGCTACACAGTTGCCGACCGGCAATTCGTCGAAGTGTCGGGCTCCAATGGCGCGTTGCTATCAAGCGCGAGCAACCGCGGGCGATGGCTCGAAGTGCAGACGCGCGTCGGAAGCTACCAGCTCGACGACACGCATAAGCTGGGCGACCGGCCGCCGAGCTGGACCAGCCCGGGTTCAACCTCTGTAATTGATGACGACATTCCCGTCCTCCGCCGCGAAATCTGGCGCGAAACCGACCGCCAATACCGCGCCGCTGCCGAGGCGCTGATCAAAGTAAAGACCAGCCAGCAGGTGCAGGTGCAGACCGCCGAGGGAGCGGCGCCGGATTTTTCGCGCGAAGAGCCGCACACCTCGATTGGCGCGCCGGTGGAAATTCACGTGGATCGCAAGCCGTGGGAAGAGCGGGTGAGGAAGTACACGGCGGCTTTCAGTCAGTCGCCCGCCGTGCTGAACTCTATCGTGACGTTTTCGGCCCTGGCGGTGAACCAGTACCAGCTGAACAGCGAGGGAACGAAGCTCGCCTTTGGTCAGAAGCACTACCGGCTCGAGCTGTTCGTCCAGAGCAAGGCTCCGGATGGCATGGACATCAATCGTTTCGCCAATTTTGACTGGCTCGAGCCCAAGGACGCGCCCGACGACAAAGCGGTATTCGACCGCATACGGGTCATGATTCAGGAAACGGAAGCGCTGGACAAAGCGCCGCTCGTGGATCCTTACGCGGGTCCTGCGCTTCTGACGGGCCGGGCCGCTGCCGTTTTCTTCCATGAAGTATTCGGCCATCGCGCCGAGGGGTTCCGGCAGAAGGACATCAACGAGGGCCAGACGTTCACAAGCAAGATCGGCGAAAAAATCCTGCCCGAGTTTCTCTCGATCAAGGACGATCCCACCGAGGCGCAACTCGGCGGGCAAATGCTGCTCGGCAATTACCCGTTCGATGATGAAGGCGTCCCCGCCGAGAACGTCCACCTGGTCGATCACGGTGTCCTGAAAACTTTTCTCATGTCGCGGTCGCCGCTCGTAAACGTTCCGCACTCGAACGGCCATGGGCGGCGCCAGCTCGGCTACGTTCCCGTGGCGCGCCAGGGGAATTTGATCGTTTCCAGCACGAACGCCGTGACGGATAAGCAGCTGCGCCTCAAATTGATCGAGCTCGTGAAGGCGCAGGGAAAGCCCTTCGGTCTGCTGATTGACGATATTGCGGGCGGATTCACGTTTACGGGCCGCGGCCAGCCGCAGGCGTTTCAGGTGCTTCCCCTGGTTGTGTACAAGGTTTTCCCTGACGGGCGCCCGGATCAACTGGTTCGTGGCGTGGATATCGTGGGCACCCCGCTCGTGTCCTTGACGAAGATTGTCGCCACCGGCGACACGCCCGACATTTTCAACGGCTATTGCGGCGCGGAATCCGGCTCCGTTCCGGTTTCGGCCGTGGCGCCAGCTATTCTGATTTCCGAGATGGAAGTGCAGAAGAAACAGACTTCCACCGATAAGCCGCCGATTCTGCCGCCGCCGGGGCATGATCCGGAAGCAAAGGTGCAAAAGCAGTGAGGAAACTTGCCATCATCGCATTTCTCGCCGTGCTCGGATTTCCCGCGGCAGCCGCGCCGGCCCACGCGAAGCGCGCGCCCGCTCCCGCGCAGTCGCCCGCGACGGACCCAACGGACAACGACCAGACGCTTCGCGCCATGCACGATGAACTCGAACGGTCCCGCGAGCGGCTCCAACTCCCGGACGTTCAGAAGCCTTTCTATATTGAATACCGGCTGCTCGATCTCGACGTGCGCAACGTGACGGCTTCCTTTGGAGGCCTTGTCTCCACCAACACCACGCGCGACCGCTTCATGAGCGTCAACGTGCGAATTGGGGACTACCATCTCGACAGCTCCAATTTCATCAGCGAAGACGGTTTTCAAGGGTTTCTCGGTTCGACTGGCCAAGTGGGGATTGACCGCGATTACAGTTCCTTGCGCCAGGATTTGTGGCTGGCCACCGACCAGGCCTATAAGGAAGCCGCCACGCAGATGGCGCTCAAACAGGCATTTCTGCGCAGCTTGACGAAGCCTCCGGAAATCGACGATTTCGCCCAGGAGCCTCCCGTCGTCAAGCTCGATCCGAGGATTGAACCTGATTGGACTTCGCGGAATTGGGAGGATGAGGCGCGCGCGGCCTCGGCGGTGCTCCGCGATTTCCCGCAACTGTATGGGACGCGCGTGAATTATTCCCTGATCTACATCACGACGTATCTGATGAACAGCGAGGGCACCACCATCCGCACCTCACGCCGCCTGGCCGCCGTCGAAGCGGCGCTCGATACACAGGCCGACGACGGGATGCCTTTGCACAATTACTACGCTGTGTACGTGGCGCGCCCCGCCGATTTGCCCGATGCCGCAACCGTTGCAAAGGGAGTAGCGCAATCGGCCAGCGAACTGATGCAACTTCGTGCGAGCCCCCTGGTGCCGGATTTCACGGGCCCAGTGCTCTTCGATGCGCCGGCCGCCGGCTCCACGCTCGCTCAAGTCCTGGCACCGTCTCTCTCCGGCGCGCGTTCGCCGCTTTCGATGATGCCGGCATTCGACCAAATCATCGAGCGCATGGGTGGGCGGAGCGAATGGTCTGGACGCGTGGGCACGCGCGTGCTTCCACCCAGCGTTACCCTCGTGGATGATCCCACGATGAAGGATTTTCAGGGCCAATTGCTTCTGGGCGACTACGAAGTGGACGATGACGGCGTGAAAGCGCAGCGCGTCTCGATCGTGGAGAATGGCATCTTGAAGGATTTGCTGATGTCGCGGCGCCCCGGTCCCGATTTCCAAAGCTCAAACGGCCATGCGCGCTCCGCCAATCTGACCACGCCGCAGCCGTTGAGCAGCAATCTCTTCTTTCAGTCCAGTGACGCGCTGAAGCCCGCCGATCTACGCAAGAAATTCCTCGACGCCTGCCGTTCCGATGGCCACGAATGGTGCATCGAGGTGAAGCGCATGGATAATCCCGCTCTCTCTTCGATTCGCCAGGATGATTTCTCCGAGTTCATCGGCGAGATTGCCGGAGGGATAGCAAGCGGCGAACGCATGCCTTTGCTCCTCTATCGGGTTTACGTTGCCGATGGCCGCGAGGAACTGGTCCGCGGGGGGCACATCGATGGGCTCACGCTGCGCTCGTTGCGAAATATCCTGGGCGTCGGCGACGATGCCACGGTGTTTCGTTACATGCAAAATCCCACAGGCGGTTTCGCGGGCACGGCCCTGGGGGCATTTGGCTCGGCGCAAGGCGGCATTCCAAGCTCGGTCGTCGCGCCTTCGCTGCTGCTCGAGGAAGTGGAAATCCGGGGATTCCACGGCGAGCCGCGCCGCCTCCCGCTGGTTTCCGCGCCTCCATTGCGCTGATCTCTCGTTCCGCCGGGTAATCGCGCGAATCCCTCCTCGATTCTCATGGCCTTTAATGATTGCCGTTCTTGTCTGCGGACGGCTCGAACTGAATCTTCCCGCCGGTTCTCTCGCGCCCTCGGCGCGAGCGTATAATCGGCCAAGTGATGGCGGAGACTCCCGAACAAGCTTCTCGCGAGAAACGCATGGCGGCGCTCGCCTCCGTCGGCTCCGCTGTCATTCTCGTATCCCTCAAGGTTTTTCTCGCGGTCGTCACAGGTAGCCTGGGGATTTTGTCGGAGGCGCTGCACTCGATTCTGGACTTTGTTGCCGCCATCATCACCTACCTCTCCGTGGTTGTCGCGGACAAACCCGCCGACGCACAACACCTCTACGGCCATGGAAAAGTGGAAAGCTTTTCGGCGTTCGTCGAGACGGGCCTCCTCCTGCTAACCGCGCTTTACATCATCTGGGAAGCGTTTCAGCGTCTCGTGTTCCACACCGTGCATGTTCGTCCAAGCCTGATGGCGATTCTTGTACTGGCGATTGGGATGGGAGTCGATTTCCTGCGTGCGCGGGCCCTCAATCGTGTGGCGCGAAAATATCCCAGCGAGGCGCTCGAGGCCGATGCGCTGCATTTCTCGACCGACGTGTGGAGCACTTTCGTCGTGATCCTGGGAATCACCGGGGCATGGGTCGGCATGAAGCTGGGAATCGAGTGGCTGGGGCGGCTCGATGCCGTGGCAGCGCTGGGTGTCGCGGGCGTGATCATCTGGATCGGCTCACGGCTGGGCAGGCGCACCGTGGATGCGCTGCTCGATGTGGCGCCCAGCGGCCTGCGGGAAGAGATCACAAGCGCAGTGGAGCAGACGGAAGGGGTGCTGCGAAGCGAGCGCGTCCGCGTGCGCCGCGCCGGGCAGCGCTATTTCGTGGACGTCACCATCAGCGTTCCGCGCACCGCGAGCCTGGAACAGGCGCATGCCGCCAGCGACGCGGTCGAGCGGCGCATCGCGCAGATTGTGCCCGCAGACGTGGTCGTCCATGTGGAACCGCGCGCTCGCAGCGATGAGGATTTATTCGAGAAGATCCGCGCCATCGCCCAGCACCGCGGGCTGGGTGTCCACGAATTGTCCGCGCACCAATTCGACGGACGCCTCTTCATCGAGCTGCATCTGGAGGTAAATGAGGGGTCCAGCCTCCGCGAAGCGCACCGGCGCGCCAGCGAGCTTGAGGAGGATATCCGTCGTGGCACGGATTCCCGCGCGCGCGTGAATATTCACATCGAGCCGCTGGGCGCGCGAATTGGCGGCGCCGAGGAAATGAAGGATCTCTCGCGCTCCGTCCAGGATTTTCTGAACTCACTTCAGGCGGAATATCATGAGCTGGTGAATTGCCACGAGGTCCACGTGCGCAGCGTGGATCACAAAATTCTCGTCTCCTGCCACTGTGCCATGGATGGCGGCCTGCCCATCACGGAAGTCCACGATATTACTGCCGCCCTGGAAGACCGCGTAAAGGAGCGCTTCCCCCAGATTTTTCGTTTGACGATTCATCCTGAACCCGTCGAAGAAAGCTGACGCCGCCCGGAAAAAGTCTGCGCAGCTAACGCGATGACCGCTGGGAAACATTCCAGCACGTAACGGGGCTCCGGAGTGTCCACGAAATAGACGACGAACGCCGTGCGCACCAGGATGAAAGCGAGCAGCAGCGCCCAGCCCGGTCGTCCGCGCGCCATCCACGCTCCCACAAGCGCCAGGGCGAGATAAATCCCGCTCACGAGAATCAGCGAGAGTGTCACGACGAAATCGCGGCGATCGTCGCGCCACTCGTCACGCAGCGGCAAAAGATTGCCTGAATAAGGAAGCAGTTCGATGCGCGGCGAGAACCAGAGGGTGAGCGCGCGGAGAAATGGAATCGTGGCGTAGGTGCGAAGCGGGTGGCGCCTGGTCCTCTCGCGCGCGACTTCGCGAAAGGTGCTGTCGAACTCCGGTCCCATTGTCAGCGTTTCATTGTATCGCTCGAGGACATCCGCGATGCGCGCCTGCTCTTCCGGCGAATCGAACGCCGATGCGGGAATGTCCTCCATGGGGATTTCTTCGGAGTTCACCTTCCAGGACGTAAGATATACGTCGCGGACCCTCCACAGCCACGTATTCGTCCAGGAAATGAATCCGAGCGGCGTATATTCTCCCGGCAACTCGCTGTAGCGCGGCGCAAGAAATTGCACATCGTGGAGCGTGGTCCAATTGCGCGCGGCCCACGGCAAGAGCGGCAGCAGAAGTCCCGCAGACATCAAAGCGCCCGCGCGCACAAGTTTCATCCAATCGCTCGGCCGCCACCACTTCACGCAAAGAACCAGTCCGGCCGCTAACAGAACCAAGGGCGTCTCGGGCCGCACCAACGTGCCGAAGCCCGTGATGATCCCGGCAAGCAGCCAGGGATTGAACACCCGATATGCGTTCATGCCTCTCAACGCGGCCGCTCCCGTGGCGCCGAGTTCTGTTTCGAGCAAGACCAGGATGGCCACCCCGGTCAGAAACGTCACCAGCACTTCCGTGAGCACCACCGCCGAGTAGTTCGCGATGAAAGGACACAAGGCCGCGAGCCAAAGTCCTGCGAGCGTCACCCGGCGCCGCGAGACCTCCGGAGCGAGCCGCGATGCAATCAGCGCAACCACAAAGCAGCCCGCCACGTCCACCACCGCCTGCGCCAGCATCGCCGCGCGCGGAGAATTTCCCGCCAATGCGAATACTGCGGCAAGGAACGCGGGGTAGCCCGGCACGCGCATATCCACGGGCGTCAGCCGCCCATTCACCGGAAATCCATATACGCCGTTCTTCAGCCAATTCCACGCCAACTCGATGTAAAATGGTGCATCACCGGAATCCGTAACGGGATACTTCAGGACCAGGAACACGCGCAGTGTCAGCCCCGTCAACGCGGCCAGGGCGACGTTTGCGCGCATCTTAGCAGTAGTGGTGATTGACAGCATTCTAAGGGACGGCTAGCTTGGATTGTCCGAATGCCTGAACGCAAGCCAATTTTCTACGACGAACAGCGGCGACGGTGGCGGCGCACCCGCCGCGTGATGGAAATCACCGGCGGATTCTTCACGCTTGTGCTCATCGTTTTCCTGATTAATGTTATTCGCAGCCCGGAACTTCCAGACATCCTGAGGGCGGATACACACGCCGGCTTGCACGCTATCCGCGCTCATCAAAAGACGAAGCCCGTGCGGCAGGGCCGCAAGCGCAAGGTCGCCGCCCTGGGCAAGATTCCGGCCAATTACGACCCGTTGCGGGCCGCCTTTTACGTAGGTGACGACTACACGAGCCTCGCCTCCCTTCAGCTTCACTATCACGATCTTGACCTGCTTATCCCCGAAGCCTTGCATGCCGTTTCACGCGACGGAAAGCTTGACGTGGACCAGGACCCAAAGCTTGCTTCCTTTTTGCAGTCGTTGCAAAAGCGGACTCCCCCGGTTGAGCTGCCCGTTATGTCCATGGTCAACAATTATGACGGCGAGAAGGGCTGGTGTCCCCCGGAAATGATCCAGATGCTGGCCAGTCCCCCGGCGCGCCAGAACCTTGCGAATCAGCTCGAAAAGTTCGCCGATGCGGAGCATCAGCCGGGCATCGTGGTGGACTTCGAATCGCTGCCGCAATCGAGCCAGGAGGATTTTCAGCGCTTTATTCACGACCTGGGGAGAGCGCTGCATGGAAAAAATCTGAAACTGATGGTGGCGCTGCCGGCGGCGGATTGGAGCTACGACTACAAGTTTTTCGCTTCCCAGGCCGACGCCATCATCCTCATGAACTACGATTTCCACTGGCCGAATTCGGCGCCGGGACCCATCGCCCCGCAAGACTGGTTCGTCCGCGACATCGAGAATATCGTGAAGCTGGTGCCGCCGGAAAAAATCGTGATGGGCATCGCCAATTACGGCTACGACTGGCCTGCCAAGACCAAGAGCACTCCGCATCCGCTGGCCCAAGCAGTCACCTTCCAACAAGCGGTGATCACCGCGGTCGAGTCCGAAACCGATATCGAATTCGATCCCGAGTCGCTCAATCCCCATTACTCCTACGAAGACCAGAACAATCTCGTCCATAACGTCTGGATGCTCGATGGCGTCACCGCTTACAACGAACTCCGCGCAGCCGAGCGTGCGGGTGTGCAGGGCACGGCCCTCTGGCGCCTCGGCATGGAAGACCCGTCGATCTGGTATATCTGGGACGCCACGCATCCCGATGATGCGATGCGCAAGAAGCTCGAGGACGTTCCGCCCGGCTACGATTTGGTTCTCGAAGGGGATGGTGATATCTGGCGCATCACCGCCAAGCCGCAGAGCGGTCACCGCACCTTCGAATACGATCCGGACACGAATCTATTCACCGATGAAACGTTTCAGAGCTATCCGCTCTCCTGGCGAATCGAGCAAATGGGCGCTGCTTCCAAAAAGGTCGCGCTCACGTTCGACGACGGCCCCGATCCCAAATGGACGCCGAAGATCCTCGAAGTGTTGAAAAAAGAGCAGGTCCCGGCGGCCTTTTTCGTGATCGGCGAAGAGGCCAATCAAAATCCAAACTTGATCAAACGCGAGTACGAGTACGGCAACGAGATAGCCAATCACACCTTCACGCATCCCGAATTCGACACGGTTTCGAAGGCGCAACTTCAATTCGAGCTGAACCTCACGGAGCTTCTCCTCGAGAGCAGCCTCGGCGTGAAGACGTTGCTGTTCCGCCCTCCCTATGGAATTGATCACCAGCCGGAAACCGCCAGCGAAATCCAGATGCTGCCGATCCCGCAAGCGATGGGCTATATCATCGTGGGCGCGCGAATCGACCCGCACGATTGGGGCGAGCCGAATGGCGGTGGGCCGCCGCCGGTGCCAACGATCGTCCAGCGGGTGCTTGCCGACGCGCAAAAACCGCATGGCAACATCATCCTCCTGCACGATGGCGGCGGCGATCGCAGCCACACACTCGAGGCCTTGACGCCAATTATTGACGGCCTGCGCGCCAAGGGCTACGAATTCGTCTCTGTCTCCTCGCTGCTCGGGCAGACCCGCGCGCAGGTGATGCCTCCGCTGAGCCATGAGGAGTGGCTGCTGGCCCGCGCGGACGCGTTCATGTTCGACGTGTACCGCTGGATACGTATGAGCATCGGTTTTATTTTCATGGCGGGAATCCTGCTCGTCAGCGGCCGCGCGTTTATTATCGGATTGCTTGCGCTTGCTGAAAAACTTCGCTCCGCGCCGCAGGATCATCCCGAATACAAGCCCCCAGTGTCCGTCCTCATTCCTGCGTTCAACGAAGAAGCCGTGATCGTGCAGACGGTGCGCGCCGCACTGGCCTCCGATTACCCGAGTCTCGAAATTCTCGTTGTGGACGATGGCTCCACGGATCGCACCGCCGAACTCGTGCGCGACAATTTCGGCCGCGATCCCCGCGTGCGCCTGTTGCTACAGTCGAACCACGGAAAACCTGGCGCGCTGAATCACGGCCTGGCGGATGCCACCGGCGAGATCGTGGTCTCGATTGACGCGGACACGATTGTGGACCCCCAAGCCATCCCGCGTCTCGTTCGCCATTTCGCCAACCCAAACGTCGGCGCCGTCGCGGGCAACGTGAAAGTAATGAACCGCAACCGCTGGCTCACTCGCTGGCAGGCCCTTGAGTACATCACCAGCCAGAACCTCGAAAAACGCGCCTTCGATCTCCTGAATTGCATTCCCGTGGTTCCGGGAGCCGTCGGCGCCTGGCGCACCGACCTCCTTCGCAGCACCGGCGGTTTCTCCGGGGACACCGTCGCGGAAGACACCGACCTGACCCTCACGATCCGCCGCAACGGCTGGAAGATTCTCTACGACGAGGACGCCATCGGCCGGACCGAAGTCCCCGACACTGTCGATGCCCTCATTCGCCAGCGATTCCGGTGGACCTTTGGCACTCTTCAGGCCGTTTGGAAACACCGCAGCGCAGTGGGCAAGGCCCGGTATGGCACACTTGGCTGGATCGCCATTCCCAATATCTTCCTGTTCCAGATTCTTCTCCCGCTGGTTTCGCCGGTGATTGACCTGCTGTTTCTGCTTTCGCTCGCGCTCTGGGGCCTCGCGCAGTTCCATATTGCGGCGTTGCCGCAGCTCTGGACACTCCAGGATGTCCAGCGCTCGCTGATCTTTTTCGCCATTTTCATGCTCATTGACCTCTTCACGTGCGTCGTAGCCTTCGCGCTCGAAAAAAATGAAGACTGGACGCTGCTCGCCCCCCTCATCCTCCAGCGTTTTTACTACCGCCAGATGATGTACGTGGTGCTTTTCAGCGCGATCAAGGAAGCAGTGCAGGGGCGGCCGGTTGGTTGGCGGGGCGTCGAACCCCCAATGCCCGCGCCCGTCGCTCAAGCCTGAAGGAACGTGCGGGCCGTTTGGAATTGACACCCTTATAAGACGTGGAATATATTCACCACAGAATCCCGCGATGGGTACTGCTGGCACTGGGGGATTGGCGTGTCGTTTTGATAATTCGAAGCCGCGTGACGGTTTTTCCTGCGCGTTTACGCAATGCTTAGTGGATGCGACTTAGAATGTTGCTGCTCGTCACTGGCGGTGAAGACCACCTCGGCACTGGTTCCAGTATGTTCACGATCCATTTTTCAGCGTGTCTCGGAATCCTTGACTGCGACCGGACATCGCTCCACGGAGGCGCCATGTACGGCCATACCGTTTTCTCGAATGCCGGGTAAACTGCGCGGCCAAATTTCCGTGTGGAATTCTCGGGCGAGAAACGTTCTACTTTGGTGGGGAGATGGAAAAGTTTTCAGACTATCGGAGGGCACGATGAATTCGAGCAAGGCCGGCATTAGGATTTTCCAGCTGTTCGTTGTAGCGCTACTCCTCCTGATGTCCCCGATGTATGCCGGGGCCCAGAAAAAAGGGGGCGGTGGGGGCGGGTCTAAGCCGGCAGCCGCACCGAAGGCGGCTCCCAAGCCGGCGGCCCACCCGGCTGGTGGGGGAGGGGCGAAGACGACCGGCGGCGGGAAAACAACCACGTCTGGTGGCGGGAAAACAACGACGACTGGTGGCGGGAAAACAACCACGTCTGGTGGCGGGAAAACAACGACGACTGGTGGCGGGAAGACGACCACGACTGGCGGCTCGAAGACGACCACCGCAGGCGGTTCGAAGACGACCACCGCAGGCGGTTCGAAGACGACCACGGCCGGCGGCTCGAAGACGACCACGGCCGGCGGCTCAAAGACGGCCACGGCTGGCGGCTCCAAGACGACCACGACTGGCGGCTCAAAGACGGCCGCGACTGGCGGATCGAAAACCTCCGGAGCCGGTGCCGGCAAATCCGCCTCGGCCGGGGGTTCCAAGAATGCCAATGCAGGCAAGACTGTCACCACAAAGAGTGGAGCTACGGTCTCTTACGGCAAGAGCGGCAAGGTGAGCAGCGTCAGCACAAAGAGTGGCGCGACAGCCAAGTTTGGCTCCAACGGAAAAGTCAGCTCGATCCATACCAAGAACGGAACCACGATCAGTCACAGCCCGAACGGCTCGCGCCGGGTCGTCGCCAACCGGAATGGCGCCAGGGTAGTCTCGAATGGCCGCGGCCGGGGTGGGTACGTGGAGCATAGGGGCATGCGCGGTGGCCACCCATACATGCGCCGGACCTATTACCGTGGTGGCCGTTATTATGGACGCGGGTATCGCGGCGCTTACTGGCACGGGCACGCCTATTATCATGGCTATCCTGGCTACTGGTATGGCCGCGGCTACTATGGCTGGGCCTACAATCCTTGGCCCGGACCTATCGCTTACGGCTGGGGCTGGGGCGGGGCGCCGTGGTTCGGCTTCTACGGAGCCTACTTCGCGCCGTATCCCTTCTACCCAAGCGCCGCTTTCTGGCTCACAGACTATTTGATCGCCGCGAACCTCCAGGCAGCCTATGCAGCACAAGCGGCAGCCGCGGCTGGTGCAGCGGCCGAGGCGCAAGCCAGCGCCGCCGAAGCGAACGCCGCCGCTGCGGACGCCAATGCTTCCGCGGCTCAGGCTGGGGGCGGGCAAGCTCCTGCGGCCGGGGGAGCAGTCGCACTTTCGCCGGAAGTAAAGCAAGCCATTGCCGACGAAGTGAAGGCGCAGATTGCCGCCGAACAGGCAGCCGCTGCTACCGCGGGCGCTTCCGGGGCATCCGCTCCTGCTGCGCAAACGGAAACCGACTCCTCTCAACAAGCAGGTGCCGCGCCGGCCGACGAAGAGTTGCCGGCCGCGCTTGATCCAAAACACACAGTCTTCGTCGTTGCCGACGATCTCAACGAAAACACTCCCGACGGCGAGGAATGCTCCCTCACTTCGGGCGATGTCATCAATCGGATCGACGACACGCCGGACAAAGACAATAAAGTCACCGTGCGCGTCACCAGCAGCAAGAAGGCGGACTGCGCCGAGGGCGCGAAAATTGCCGTCGATGTCGATGATCTCCAGGAAATGCACAATCATTTCCAGGAGCAAATTGACGACGGTCTCAAGGAGCTCGCGGACAAGCAAGGCAAGAATGGCTTGCCCGCCAGCCCCGCTCCCCAGGCCCGTGAGAATCCGGACGCGAAGGCCGATCCGGACAAGGACGCGCAGGCTGAATTGCAAGCGGTCGATCAGAGCGCTGATCAAACCGAAGCGGAAGTCCAACAAGCCGCACAGTCGGGGCAGGGAGACGACGACTAGGGCAGCTTTCCCTGCAACGTGCGCATCGAGGCAGTGGTGACCGTTGCCGCGTGATGACTTCGAGAGCGCCAGGGTCCAATTCCACTGGCGCTCTCGATCGAAACGGCACGTCCGAAACGTGGGAACCTGTTTCCCGATGGGGGCTTTTCAACGCTGATTGTCGCGCTTGGGGTTGCTGCGATTTACTCCGCGGCTAGATTCATTTTCCTGCTCTGAGGAGAAACGCCTATGATCTCGCTCCGTGCCACACTGAAGGCCAGTTTAGTCGTGGGAATTATTCTTTCGAGCCTTGCCGTCAGTCCTCGCAGTTCAGGCGATGACCAGACACTCCAGCAAAAACTCGAAGCGAAGTACGCCATCACCAAACCGACCGACGACAAGACCGATATTGTCACCGCTGGCGCCATCCTGATTCTGCAAAAGGACAAGCTGATCATGTATCCCACCACCACCCAAGTCCCGCCCCAGAACGTTTATAAGGACGGCAAGCTGTCCACGGGTGCCTACGGTGTGCATGACAAAGCGCAAAAGTTTGGGTCGTTGATTGGTCATCCCCTTCCGTCGCAAGCCCAGACGACAACGCGGTACTTCGTTACCGGCGAGAAATTCTGGGTGACCCATATTGACTGCCTTTCGGACGGCGTCGTTTTCACCCTTTTCACCGATGCCATCAGTGATGTCCGCTACTATTCGACCCTCAAGTTTGTTTACCCGCATGGCGTAACGCTCAACGCGGATCAAGTGCTGACAATGGTCGGTGAAGTTTTGAAAGTTCAGCCCGACGATAACGCAGATTCGGGAGGCGACGCGAATAAGCAGGACCAGCAGGCAGCTCCTGCCGATAATCAGCAGGCAGCTCCGGCCCCGGACCCGGCGCCCGCTGCGCCGCCCGCTACCGTTGAAATCGGCCAAACTATCGATCAAGTCGTTGCTATTCTTGGACAGCCCGACAAGATCCTCAACCTTGGCCCGAAGCAGATTTACGTCTACAAGGACCTCAAGGTCACGTTTGTGAAAGGCAAGGTCACGGACGCGCAATAAAGCGCAAGTCTCCAGTTCATCCTAGGGCTGCGCGGCGATAGCAAATTTCTTGCTACTTGCACCTCTCTTTTTTCTGATACTATGGGCTTGTTGATGGGCTGTATCCCGAGTTTCGGGAGCGGCACCGGAGGCCAAAATGAGTGTTGCACCCCGCGCGGGCAACGGAAAGATTTCCGTGCCCGGAATTCTCTCCCGCAAATCTCGTTCGCTTGACGGCTCGTTTGCAACCAATCAAAAAATCACCTGCCTGACGGCTTACGACTATCCCACGGCCCGCTTGCTCGATGAAGCCGGCGTGGACATCCTGCTCGTCGGCGATTCCCTGGGCATGGTCGTGCTCGGCTACGACAGCACTCTGCCGGTTACGCTCGAAGAGATGCTGCACCACACGCGCGCCGTTCGCCGCGGAACGCAACGCGCCTTGCTCGTTACCGACATGCCCTACGGCAGCTTCCACGTTTCCATCGAGGAATCCGTCCGAAACGCCATGCGCCTCGTAAAAGAGGGCGGCGCGGAAGCCGTGAAGGTCGAGGGCGGCGAGCGCCGGCTGGAACTGATCGCGCGCCTTGTGGAAGCGGAAATTCCGGTGATGGGTCACATCGGTTTGACGCCCCAATCGGTGAATGCGCTGGGTGGGTTCCATGTCCAGGGCAAGACAGCCGACGCGGCCCAGCAGCTCGAGCGCGATGCGCGCGCAGTCGAAGCGGCCGGGGCATTTTCCATCGTGCTCGAATCCGTGCCGCGAGAGGTCGGCGCCCAGATCACTCAGAAACTCCGTATCCCCACGATCGGGATTGGCGCGGGCCCGGACTGCGATGGCCAGGTGCTCGTTTTCAGCGATTTTGCCGGCCTTACTCAGGGACACATGCCGAAGTTCGCGCGGAAGTACGCCAATTTGGCCGTGGAAATTTCGCGCGCCGCCGCCGAATATTGCGACGATGTCCGCGCCGGCCGCTTTCCCTCGGACGCCGAGTCGTATCATTCGCCGGCCGAGAAACGCGAACGCTTGCTCACTCCCGAGCGCACCTGATTCGCGGGAATCCGCCGGATGCACGGCCCCCAATCCAACGGAAGGAGAACGTCTGTATGAACACTGACGATTTCCGCCTGCTTTACGATTACAACTCCTGGGCCAACCATCGCACTCTGGATTCCTGTGCGTCGCTTGCCGACGAGCAATTCACGCGTGATCTCGGCTCGAGCTTCCGCTCTGTCCGCGACACCCTCGCCCACATCTGCGGCGCCGAATGGCTCTGGCTCGAGCGATGGCACGGCCGCTCGCATAATTCCATCCCCCCGGCATCCGATTTTGCCAATCTCGAATCGCTTCGCCGCCGCTGGGACGAAATTGAGCGAAACCTGCTCGACTATGTTGCATCGCTCACGTCGGAAGAGGTGCAGCGCGTCGTTCAGCACAAGACCACTCAAGGCGTTCCGCAGTCGGCTCCGCTCTGGCAAATGCTTCAGCACCTCGTGAACCACGGCACCTATCATCGCGGCCAGGTGGCCACCATGCTGCGCCAGCTCGGCGCCAAGCCCATTTCCACCGACTTGATTTTCTTCTACCGCGAACGCGCCACGAAGGCTTCCGCCTGATGCGCGCTCAGTCCGCCTGATGCCGGCACGTTCCACAGCCTTTCGGCGCCTGAGCGCGGATCGCCGCACCTTTTTCCCGCGGTGTGGCGCCACGCGCCACAATTCACGATGGAAATAATTCATACCGTCGCATGGATGAAGCAGGTCGCTCGCCAGGCGCGCGCCTCGGACCACATCCTGGGCTTCGTCCCCACAATGGGCGCGCTGCATGAAGGGCATTTTTCGCTGGTCCGCCGGGCGAAGCAGGAATGCTCGCCCGTCGCCGTCTCGATCTTCGTCAATCCCAAGCAGTTCGGCCCGTCCGAGGATTTTCAAAAGTATCCGCGCTCATTTGAGTCCGATCGCGCGGGCCTCGAAAAACTTGGTGTGGACTATCTGTTCGCGCCACCCCCGGAGGAAATTTATCCCAGCGGCTTCCGCACCGCCGTAGACGTGGAAGGGTTGAGCGACCGCCTCGAGGGCCGATCTCGCCCCGGCCATTTTCGCGGCGTCGCCACCATTGTCCTGAAGCTTTTTGAAATCGTGCAGCCGCGCTTCGCCTATTTCGGCCGCAAAGACGCGCAGCAGGTGCGGATCGTCCAACAGCTGGCGGCCGACCTCAATCTCGATACGCAGATTGTCGCGTGTCCCATCGTGCGCGAGCCGGATGGCCTCGCGCTCTCCTCGCGCAATGCGTACCTGGTTGGAGACGATCGGCGCGCTGCCGCCGCGCTCTATCGCTCGCTCGATGCCGTTCGTCGCGATATTGCCTCCGGCGAGCGCGATGCCGTTCATCTAATTGTCGCTTTGCGGAAAGTGCTCGACGCCGAGCCTGGCGTCGCGCTGGATTATGCGGAGATTGTGGATGCGGACACGCTCGAACCCGTCGTAGCCCTGCGGCGCGCGTGCTACGTTCTGCTGGCCGCATTCGTCGGCAGCACGCGTTTGATTGATAACGCGCTCGTCGAACAGGAAGGCGATTCGTTCCGCGTTAGCCTTTAGCGGCTGGCTGCGACCGCGTTCCCTTCCTCGATCGCGGCCAGAATTTCAGCCGCGTGGCCCTTGGGCGTCACTTTGTCCCAGATCTTGCGGACCTTTCCGTCCGGGCCGATCCAATAGGACATCCTCACGATTCCCAGGAACGATTTGCCGAGGAAACTCTTCATGCGGCGCGCCCCGTAGGGTTCCACCACCTGAAACTCGGTGTCCGCGAGCAGCGGAAAATTCAATTTGTGCTTCACCTTGAATTTTGTCTGCGCCGCGGCATCATCCGCGCTGCATCCCAGGATGGCGGTGTTCGCTTCTTCGAATTTTTTGATGGCGTCACGAAACTCGGACGCTTCCGTGATTCAACCCGGTGTGTTCGCCTTGGGGTAGAAATAGAGCACCAGGTTCTTCCCGCGATAATCCTTAAGCGAAATCTCGTTTCCCTGATCGTCTTTCACACGAAAATCAGGAGCTTTGTCGCCTTCTTTGAGCATTTTGCTGTCTCCGCGTCCGCTTGAGCAATCGAGCTAGGATTCGGCCAGCACCCGTTTCAAGATGTCGTTGACCGCTTGCGGGTTGGCCTGCCCGCGCGTCTCTTTCATCACTTGCCCGACAAAAAATTTGAACACGCCTTCATTTCCCGCCCGAAACTTCGCCGCATTCTCCGGGCTTTTTGCTACCACTGCGCGCGCAATGCGCTCGATGGCGTCCGCATCCGTGATTTGCGCATACCCCTCGCTGGCTATGATCTCGTCGGGTGCCCGGCCACTCTCAAACATTCGCTTTAGCACATCTCGAGCATTTGCAGCGGTTATCCGACCCTCGGCCACTAGTTGAATGAACCGCGCCATCCGCTCAGCTGCTATGGGACCTCTTTTTTCCTCGACTGTTTGAATCAGGTCCGAAGTCATCGTGGCCAGATGGCTGAGCCTTTCCATCCAGTTTGCAGTCAGCGTCGGGTCTGCCCCCGCCCGAACGACGGATTCGAAGTAATTGGCAACTTCCCTTGTTTCAGTCAGGACAGATGCATTGTAAGGTTTGAGGCCATAATCACGAACAAATCGAGCCCGCTTCGCGTCCGGCAGCTCCGGCAGCTCGCGGCGCACCCCGGCGATCAGCGATTCCGATACTCCCACGGGCAGAAGATCCGGATCGGGGAAATAGCGGTAATCGTGCGCGAATTCTTTCGACCGCATCGGTTCCGTGCGCCCGCCGCCCACGTTCCAGAGCCGCGTCTCCTGCGCAATCGTCCCACCGGACTCCAGTACGCCGATTTGCCGCTCGATTTCGTACTCGAGCGCATGCGCAAGATAGCGGAACGAATTCAGGTTTTTCACTTCCGCCTTGGTGCCCAATTGCGCGGCCCCGCGCAATCGCACGCTCACGTTCGCATCGCACCGCAGCGACCCCTCTTCCATGTTGCAGTTGCTCACTTCCGTGTATTCCAGGGTCTGCTTCAATGTGTTCAAATATTCATACGCTTCCTCGGGCGTCCGCAGATCCGGCTCCGAAACAATTTCGATCAGCGGGACCCCGCAGCGGTTGAAATCAATGTAGCTCCATTTGTCCGAGTCCGGGAAACCCTCGTGCAGATTTTTCGCCGCATCCTCCTCCATGTGCAGGCGCGTGATCCCCACGCGTTTCGTCGTCCCATCCACCGCGAATTCGATCGCTCCCCCGGTCGCCAGCGGCAGCTCGTACATCGAAATTTGGTAGCCCTTGGGCAGGTCGGGATAGAAATAATTCTTGCGCGCG
>Ga0187816_10000037_pt1 | contig 30429 bp, 29 predicted proteins | sample NC_wetland_sal_i_16_FD_132960 | JGI IMG/M metagenome (GOLD analysis project Ga0187816, IMG submission 132960) | Wetland sediment microbial communities from Neuse River Estuary, North Carolina, USA - SO4_1 | ecosystem: Environmental > Aquatic > Freshwater > Wetlands > Sediment | place: USA... | reverse complement strand
GCGTATGACGCCACCAATCTGGCCACGGAGCTCTACAACTCCAACCAAGCTGCGAACGGGCGAGACCATTTCAGCAACAATAAGTTCATAACCCCAATGGTCGCGAACGGAAAGGTGTACGTGGGCACCTCCAGCAGCGTCGCTGTCTTTGGCCTACTATAAGCTCGACTGAAAAACTCGCCTTTTGGACTGAAAATCACTCCCACGCTATCCTGAATACTTAGGGACTCCTTCGGTCATGCTTGCGGAAGATGGCCACTGCGATCCTGGCGACTGGTGTGGGCGGTTGATTCCCGTTGAAGGGCGACCGCGGGTTAGGGAGACGAATGGGAACTGGGAAGAATTGGGGAAATCGTCCATGGTCCGTGGACTTTCATTCAGATAAGCGAGAGATGCCACAGGCGGTGGATTACGCGGTCGTGGGAGGCGGATTCAGCGGGCTTGCAGCGGGTGCTTGGTTGAAGCACATCGCGCCGCAAGCCAGTGTGGCCCTGTTCGAAGTGAAAGAATTTGGGTCGGGCTCCAGCGGTCACACCGGTGGCGTTGCCCTGGCGGAAAGCGCGGTGGGAGATTTGCCGGGGCTGGGAGACGTACTCGCCGGTTATCAGCGAATCACCCGTGAACTGGGTGTCGACGCGGAGCTGTCATTGCCCGGTTGTTACGAGTTGGGGCGAGCCGAACCGCTTCCGCGCTCGCCCATCCGCTGGAAGGATGCCGGCGATCTTTGTGCGACCAAGGAGGTTCCAGGAGGCACCATCAATCCGGGGAAAACGCTGAGCGGCCTTGCTGCTGCGGCCCAGCGGATGGGTGTTTTGTTGTTCGAGGAAACCTCAGTCGATGAGGCGTGCTTTGCAGAAGGTGTGGAACTCTTCACCAGCGCTGGCGTGCTCCACGCCAAAAAGGTGTTGTTTGCGACCAATGCATTTTCGCTGGAGCTGACGGGCCTTCAAGGGAATGCACAGCCCGCCTTTACAACCGCGGTTATGACGGAGCCTTTGGATGACGGGATCCTTCAGCAGATTGGCCTCGGAGAACGCAAGCCCTTCTATACGGTCGATCTTCCGTATTTGTGGGGAAGGCTTTTAGGGCAAGCGGTGATCTTCGGCTGCGGGCTGATCTTTTTTGAAGATTGGCGCGGATTGAACTCCCTGGACATCAATAAGAGCGGGGAGGCTCCAGAACTCTTCGCAGGTCTGGAGAAGCGCGTGAGGAAGCTGCACCCTGCGCTCAACGCGGTGCAGTTCACCCACCGCTGGGGCGGACCCATCTGCATAGCCGAGAACTGGAAGCCGGTCTTCCAGCGACACCCGCAGTCTGAAAATGCCATTGTCCTCGGTGCTTACTCCGGGCATGGCGTGACGCAATCTGTCTATCTTGGCGCTTGGGCTGCTGAGGCGCTTTTGGGCAAGAAGGAATTGCCGAACTGGAAATAAGCGAGCGTGGGCAGAAACAGACTAGAACTCGTTTCATAGCCTGGGAGCAGGATCGTTCAGAGACCTCAGAGGCTAAAGCCGAAATTTGCAGGCCTATTTGGCACGGCTGAAGCCGTGCCCTCCCGAGCACCGTTTATGAGACGTCTTCTACTGTGCGTGGAGGAGAACAGATTTCAACAGCGCAGAGAGACCGTTCCAGATAATTTGCACTCCGATACACACCAGCAGAAATGAAGACAAGCGCATGATGACGCTCATGCCCGTGGTGCCAAGAACTCTGGCGAGGCGGTCGGCAAAGGCATAGCAGAGATATACGCTCGCGGCGATGAGTACGGCGCCGATTACAGCTCCGATCACAGAGAAAATGATTTGGTGGTCAATATGCTGCTCGTTGGCACCCAGCGTAATGGCCACGGAAATGGAACCGGGCCCAACGGTGAGTGGCAGTGTCAAGGGATAAAAGGCTTTCTGAAATAAGTCGTGAGCATCGACGGTGCGATGGACATCGGCCTTCGTGCTGTCGTCCTCACTCCTTGTTAACATCGCCCAGCCCGTGGAGGCGACCACGAGCCCTCCGCCCACCTGAACCACCGGCAAAGAGATTCCGAAGAATGCAAGGATGTGGGTCCCGATGAGGTAAGAACCCACAATTAATACGATGCTATTCAGGGCGATTCGCCGCGACAGGATCCTCCGCTCGTCGCTGGAGTAGTAGTGCGTCAGAGAAAGAAAGATTGGCGCGCCTCCCAGCGGATTCACGATGGGGAACAATGCCGTGAGGATGAGGAAGGTCGATTTGAGCAACGGGGTCATGAGAACGCCGCACAGATTATAACTGGGTACCTCGAAGGAACAACAAACTCTTAGCCCCGCGTAATTAATTTCGCGGTCGTGATGGCTTGGCCTACGTGCCGTTGTGTATGGTCGGCGATATGTACCAGGAGTCCTCCGATCGTAGTCGGCAGTTGCTTCTTGCCGACGCCTCGCGGCGTGGCGAAGTCCGCGGAAGCAAGCGCACGCACGCGCTGGGCGCTACGGCTTAGGGAAGCTTCCAGTTCCGTGAAGAGTTGGTCATGCGTGGCGCCAGGTTCCAGTTCGGACTTCAGTAACGCCAACTGCGTTTCAGCCAGTGCGGCATTTTCCGCATAGGTGAGCAGGCGATCCAGACTCCGGGCAATATGCCTCAGATGAAAAGCCACTGGCGCGATTCCGCGGGGACGTTCGTTGAGCTGTTCGTCGGAGAGAGAAAAACACCATTTCCAGAGGTCTTCCTTGGCCAACTCCAGTGCGTGCAGGACGGCGCGCGGAATAGCGGGCACGTCCGCTAGTGTTCCACGCAGCCACGGCTCTGGAGTGGCAGGTTTGGTTTCGTTCATCTCAACCTTTCTCTGGAGGTGAACTCCATCTCTCGTTTGACAGCTTCGAAAGCAGCACATAGGATGGGGAAATTCACTGCTTGATTCAACAGGAACTTTGGAGCCGAGCGTTGCCTCACACGAGAAAAATTTCCCGCCGCTGGCGCAGCTTAAGCCTTGTGCTGCTTTTGGCGGTGTCCCTGGCCGCCGCGGCGCCGACCAGCACACAATTAAGCCCAGCCGATTCCCGGCGCTACCTGAGTGACATCAAGACTTTGACAGAACCCAAGATGGAAGGCCGCGGTGATGGCTCGAAGGGCTTGGTGCGCGCGGAACGCGTCCTTGTTGACCGCTACAAGAGCTTTGGACTAGAACCTGCGGGGAGTAAGGGATACCTCCAGCCGTTCACCGTCACTACCGGTGCGAAACTCAAAGGAAAGAACCATTTCGTCATTCAGAATGGCGAGGCGAAAACGGCGCTCAAATTGAATCAGGATTACGTGCCGTTCAGCTTTTCTGGCTCGGGGACGGTTGCGGTGCCGCTGGTGTTCGCGGGTTACGGTGCAACCGCAACGGAATTCGGCTACGACGACTATGCGGGCTTGGATGCCAAGGACAAGATCGTAGTCGTGCTGCGGTATGAGCCGAGCGGTTTCGCCGCCAAGAGTGGCAACCAAGGACTGACCACGCATGCACAGATCATCACCAAGGCGATCAACGCACGTAATCACGGCGCTAAGGGCATGATTTTGGTGAACGGGAAATTGGGTGAAGGTGAGGAAGATCTGCTGACGCGATTTGGCAGCGTCAGCGGCCCGGAAAATGTGGGCCTACTGTTTGCCCAAGTGAAAAACGCAGTGGCGGATGAATGGTTTCGTGCGGCGGGGAAATCGCTGAAAGAGGTTCAGGAGCAAATCAATTCCACGACAAAACCCGCATCTTTCGCCTTTCCAGACATTCTGCATGCAACTCTCGGGGTGGATATCGAAACCATGCATGCGACTGTAAACAATGTCTTGGCCTATCTTCCCGGCAAGACCGGCGAATACGTGATCCTGGGCGCGCATTATGATCACCTAGGCCGCGGCACCTTTGATTCGCTGGCTCCCTCGCAAATCGGACAGATTCATCCGGGTGCTGACGACAATGCTTCAGGGACAGCCGGCGTCCTGGAAGTAGCGCGAATACTTGCGCCTTTGAAGGGGCAACTCCAGAGGGGAATATTGTTCGCATCGTTTGCCGGGGAAGAGTTGGGACTGCTCGGGTCCGCCGCCTGGGTGAAGGATCCAACCAAACCACTGGACAAAGCCGTGGCCATGCTCAACATGGATATGATCGGCCGAATTAAAGACAATAAGGTTTACATCGGCGGAGTGGGGACAGGTTCCACCTTGCAGAAAGTGCTCGATCAGGCGCATGGTGACTCTCCGCTGAAGTTTGAAATCTCGCAGGGTGGCTACTCCTCCAGCGACCACACCTCCTTTGTTACTAAACGCATTCCCGTGTTGTTCTTTTTTTCGGGGCTGCACTCGGATTATCACAAGCCCTCGGACACTTGGGACAAAATTAACCCGGATGACGCAGCAGGTTTGTTGAATATCGTTGCTCGAGCGACCGTGGAACTGGCTTCCGATCCGGAGAAACCTGCGTTCATCACTGTCGTGGAGAGCAATCCTCACGCTGGATCGCCGGGCGGTGGCGGCGGTTACGGGCCCTATTTCGGCTCTATCCCCGATTTTGGGCAAACAGAAAATGGAGTTAGGTTTTCTGACGTGAAGCCTGGATCGCCTGCCGCAAAGGCTGGCTTGAAAGCGGGCGATGTGTTGATCCAATTTGGTGACAAGCCGATCAAGAATCTCTACGATTTCACGGATGCGCTTCGCCGCAGCAAGGTTGGCGATGTGGTGCCGGTGACGGTGCTGCGCGATGGCAAGGAGCTGAAGGCCGACGTCAAGCTGGAGCAGAGAAAATAATGGGCAGCAAGGATTCCACGCGGTTGGAAAGCAAGGATCAGGGGAAATCGTGAAAAAAAGGAACTGGGGTGGGGTTTATGTCACAGGGTTGCTCGCTGTTCTGTGTCTGTATGGTCCCCAATACATGCTCCTTCATGCACAGCAGAAAGCCGGGGATGCGATCCTGCTACCGGAAGAACAGAAACATCTGAAAAACGCGCGGCAACTCACATTTGGCGGCCAAAACGCCGAGGCCTATTTTTCCATCGATGACAAACAGCTAATCTTCCAGCATCAAGGAGCCGATGTTCCGTGCGATCAGATTTACACCATGACCGTGGATACGCCGGATGGCAAGCCGCCTGTGCCGAAGCTGGTGAGCACCGGCAAGGGGCGCACGACCTGCAGCTATTTCTTTCCCTCCGGCGATCGCATCCTGTTCTCCTCGACCCATGCGACCAGTCCGGAATGCCCACCCAAGCCCGACTATTCCCATGGCTATGTCTGGCCGATTTACAGCTCTTATGAGATCTATACCGCAAAGCCGGATGGGTCCGATTTGAAGAAGCTGACGAATGCTCCCGGCTACAACGCCGAAGCCACCATCACGCGCGATGGCAAGCACATCGTCTTCACCTCCACGCGCAACGGCGACCTGGACATTTTCACCATGGACGCCGATGGCAGCAACGTAAAACAGCTGACCGTCGAACTCGGTTACGACGGCGGGCCTTTTTGGTCCTACGACGGAAAGAAAATCGTGTATCGTGCGGAGCATCCGAAGACTCCCGAAGAGATCAAGGATTACAAGGAACTATTTGCTGCGGGCTTAATTCGTCCCGGGAACCTGGAACTTTGGGTGATGAACGCCGACGGCTCCAACAAACATCAGGTCACCCACAACGGGGCCGCGAATTTTGCGCCGTATTGGTTGCCCGACGGCAAGCGCATCATTTTTGCCTCCAATCAAGCCGATCCCAAGAACGGCAGGGATTTCGATCTCTACGTCATCAATGAAGATGGAACCGGCCAGGAGCGCATCACGTTCCATCCGGATTTCGACGGCTTCCCCATGTTTTCCTCTGACGGGAAGCGACTCGTTTGGGCCTCCAACCGCAATGGCAAGGCGCCGCACGAGACCAATATTTTCATTGCAGACTGGGTGGAATAGACTCTGGGAAGGAGCAATACGAGTGACCAAAGAGCGCACAGCGGGATCGCCGAAAGCTCATCGCGGACACCGTCCCGGGGAATCCGTCCGCGTCCTGATTCGCCACGCTCTCATCAAGCAGCGCTTGAAACAATTGGCCAAAGAAATTCGGCGGGACTTTCCCACGGAACCCCTCCATCTGGTCAGCGTCCTGAAGGGTTCGGTTTTTTTTCTGACGGACCTGGCCCGAGAGCTGGGCGGCGAGGTTTCGTTCGATTTCTTGGCTGTCTCCAGCTATGGAAAGGGAACGGACTCCACGGGCGAAGTGAAATTGATCAAGGATTTGGACGTGAGTATTGAAGGGAGAAGCGTCATTGTGGTCGAGGATATTCTGGATACCGGCCTGACGCTGAAATACCTTCTTCGGCTCTTTGAGGAAAAGAAGCCGAAGCATCTTCGCGTCGTGGTGCTACTAGATAAGGTGGAGCGCCGCATTGCAGACGTTCGCGCGGATTACACCGGCTTCACAATTCCCAATGAATTTGTGGTCGGCTACGGTCTGGACTACGACGAGCGCTATCGCAATTTGCCCGATGTTTGCGTGCTGCAGCTTGGGTCGCGAGCCAAGGCGTAGGCCGAATAGGGTTACCCCCCTCGCTGCCCCGCTTCCTACCCACTTTTGCGGGCCTGTGGACCTGTTTGCCATTGATCGAGAATAAGGACGGGCCTAGTGGCCTGCTATAATTAAAAGATTCATGGAAGCCACTGATCCTAAAACACAAAGCAGCCTGACCACAGAGAATCCGGAAGTACTCGCCACACTCGCGGAAATCGGCGAAGAGGTCAACGCCTCCCTCGATCTGGATGAAGTGCTGGCGCGTGCCGCCGTCCTGATCAAGAAACACATCGACTATGAGCTGTTCGGCGTATTGATGGTCGACAGTGACGGAGCCTATCTGACCCACCGCTTCGCGATTGGTTATCCGCCGGGACTGGCGGAAAATCTGAGAGTCCCGATCGGGCAGGGAATCACGGGCACGGCGGCGAGGACCGGGCATCCCGTGCGCGTCAGCGACGTTTCCCAAGACCCGCGGTACATCAATGCGATCGACAGCGTGCGCTCGGAACTAGCGGTTCCCCTGATGTTCCGCGGCAAATGCGTCGGTGTGCTGGATATTCAGAGCCAGCACCTGGATTACTTCACTAAGGATCAGCAAAACATTCTTGCGGTGCTGGCCAACCGCCTGGCCGTCGCAATTGAGAATGCGCGCTTGTTCCAGCAGGTTCGAACGCAAGCCGAAACGCTGCTGGTACTCAACGAGGTCAGCCGTGAAATCAGCTCCATCCTGGACGTGGAAGAGCTACTGCGGCGCGCTGCGGAACTGGTCAAGCGCGTGATTGACTATCAGATTCTGAGCCTGATGCTTTTCGACGAAGAACAGCAGATCTTCCGCCACCGTTTGGACGTGAAGCACGGCCAAAGAGTGCAAGGTAAGCTCCGCGTGGCGGCCACCGAGGGTATCGTTGGTGCTGCCGCAACGTTGCGCGAGCCGGTCGTCGTGGCAGATGTCACGGCTGACCCGCGCTATCTGATGGTCAACCCCGAGACCCGCTCCGAGCTTGCCATTCCGATGCTGCACAAAGGCAAGGTTATCGGAGTGCTGGACCTCGAAAGTCCGCAGTTGAACTACTTCACCGAAGATCACGTACAGACGCTCTCGATTCTGGCGGCCAACCTCGCAGTGTCCATCGAAAATGCCCGCCTGTACGAACAAGTGGCGCAAGGCGAAGCGCGCATGGAGCGCGATCTGCAAGCCGCTAAGCGTATTCAGGGTGCCTTGCTGCGGCCAGTCCCGACGGACGATTACGGCCTTGATGTTGCGGCCCGGTACTTGTCGGCGCGCGAAGTCTGCGGTGATCTTTACGAATTCTTGCGCTACGGTCCCCAGCAATTGGGCGTGGCGCTGGGCGACGTGAGCGGAAAGGGCACGGCCGCGGCGCTTTATGGCGCGGTGGCCATCGGTATTATGCGTAGCCTTGCCCCGCAGAAGCTGCAGCCGGCCGAAATGTTGCGCCAGATGAACCAATTGGTCGGCGAGCGCCGCATTGAAGGGCGCTTCATGACGGCATGCTTCGCCACTTGGCAAAAAGGCCGCCAGAAGCTTCGAGTGGCCAATGCCGGGCAATCTCAACCGCTGCTGTACAAAGGCGGCCACTGCGATCGCATCGAACTGACAGGCTTTCCCCTCGGCATTTTTGAAGAAGTGCACTACGACGAGTGGGGGGTGACGCTGGAAGTGGGCGATATTCTGGTGTTCCACTCCGATGGCATCGCCGAAACCGCCAATTCCGAAGGCCAGTTCTTTGGCACGACCCGGCTGCGGAAGCTGATCGAGCAGCATCACGAACTAACAGCCACGGAAATCGCTGATCTCGTGCTGCGCGAAGTGGACTGGTTCACGCAAAGCGCTCCCCTGGCGGATGACCGGACCTTGGTGGTCCTGAAGGTAAAATGAGTGGCACAGGTGGAGCTCGGAAAAATCTGCCCTATGTGGACCCCGCGAAATTCACGCCACAATTTGCCTGGAAGAAGATGCGCAAGGGCTCAGGCCGCGAGGTTTTTTGCGAAGGTGTCGCCCTGGAAGGAATTGCCTCGCGCTTTGGAACGCCTGCGTACGTCTACAGTCAACGAGCAATCGAAGATGCCTTTGATGAATTGAAAAGTGGGCTGCGGGGACTGCCGCATCTGTTGTGCTTCGCCGTAAAAGCCAATGGGAACCTCTCGATTCTGAAATTATTGGCCAAGCGGGGCAGCGGCTTCGATATTGTTTCCGGCGGAGAGTTGGAGCACCTGGGCCACATCGGCGTGCCAGGCAATCGCATCGTATTCTCCGGCGTCGGCAAGACGCGCGAGGAGATTCGGGCGGGACTTGCTTATAGAGCGAAGCGGAACAGTGCGCCGGGAATTCTGCAATTTAACGCAGAGTCCCCTGCGGAACTGGAAGTCCTACTGGAGGAAGCTTCGCGGCGCTCAGGCAATCGTTTCGCAGTTCCGGGCGTTTCCCTGCGCGTGAATCCCGATGTGAAGGCGGGTGGACACCCGCACATTTCCACGGGCCTTTCTCACCATAAATTTGGCGTGGGTTGGCACGAAGCCCGGAGTCTTTATCTGCAGCATCGAGCTTCGAAGTACATTCGGTGGCAGGGAATTAGTGCTCACATTGGGTCGCAGATCGTGGATTTGGGGCCGTTCCGCGAAGCACTGAATCGCCTTGCCAGCTACCTGCTCGAGCTTCGCCAGGAAGGCATCACCCTGAAGTATCTGGATTTTGGCGGAGGCCTCGGCGTGCGCTATACGGATGAAACGCCGGTCCCACGAATGACTTATGCGCGCCTGATCTCGCAGACGGTTCGGCCTTTGGGAGTCGGATTGCTGCTTGAGCCCGGGCGATCCATCATCGCTTCCTCGGCGGTGCTCCTTTCGAAAGTTATTTATACGAAGCAGAATTCCACCAAATCTTTTGTGATTATTGATGCGGCCATGAATGATCTCGCCCGGCCCGTTCTGTACGATGCGCCCCACCCCATCACGCGCGTCCAACAACGTAAGATGGAAAAGAGCGGCTCGTCACAATGCGCAGACATCGTCGGGCCGGTCTGTGAGAGTGGTGATTGCTTCCTGCAAGGCTGGCCGTTGGGGCATGTCGAACCGGGCGACACCGTGGCGATCTGGGCCGCCGGCGCCTATGGGATGGTACAGGCCTCAAATTACAACGGCCGCTGTCGGCCCGCGGAGATTCTCGTGAATGGGAAGCGAGCGCGGCTGATTCGCCGCCGGGAAACTCAAAGTGATCTGTTGCTTACGGACGTGCTGGCCTGAGTTCAGGCTTCGCCCCACTTTAGTTTGTTGCGCAGAATTTCGAAATACGTCTTCTTCTGCGGATGGATCAGCTTCAGCCTTTCCGAGGCGCGTGTGATGCGAACGCGATCGCGCGCCTGCAGAGGCACTCCGGTTTGCCCATCGAGCGTAAGAAACACGGAATCTGAATTTTCCGCCATGCGCAATTCAATCTTCGAGGAATCCGGTATCACTACTGGCCGGTCGCTCAGCGTGTGGGGGCAAATGGGCGTAATCAGAATCGACTCCACTGCCGGGTGCACGATCGGCCCTCCCGCGGACATGGAATAAGCCGTGGAACCCGTAGGTGTGGCCACGATTAATCCATCGGCACGGTAGCGGCATACGAAGCCACCGTCGATATGAAGTTCCAGTTCGATCATGCGAGCCAGCGTGCCTTTGTGGACCACCGCCTCATTCAGCACCCGCTGCTGGGTCAATATGCTTTCGTCTTGCGCGCGTTCCGCCAGCAGCAGCACACGTTCGTCAATCGTCGCGCAGCCGGCAAGCACGTCTTCCAGAGCCGGATAGAGTTCCTCCAGAGTGAAACTGGTCAGAAAGCCCAGGCCGCCCAAATTGATCGGCAGGATGGGGATTCCTCGAGGAGCCGCTTCCCGCGCCGCGGCCAGAAGAGTTCCGTCTCCTCCCAAGACCAGCAGAAGATCTGCCTCTTGCGCAAGCTGATGGCGTGTCTTGCCAGGTTCGCCTCGGTTCAGCGAAGCGGCCGTTTCCGCGTCAATCACGGTAGAAACGCCACGGTCTCCAAGCCAGATCAGCAGGTATGGCACGATCTCTGCGAGGATTGAGCGCCGGGGCCGCGAAATGATGCCTATCGTTTTATAGTGGGGTGAGGGCGGCATGGATTATTGGGATTCTACCTTAGCCAGCCACTTTTCTGGCGTGAAGAAAATACTCCTGATTGCCTTCCGCCCCCGGCAAGCGGCTCGGAGCAACCCCTATAATGACCAGTCCCAGCGATTCGGCCGCTTGGCGCACGTTGGCAATGGCTTCTTCGTGCAGCTCAGGATCGCGTACGATTCCACCTTTTCCTACGTCCTCGCGTTCCAGTTCGAACTGGGGCTTAATCAGAATCAACAGGTCCGCGCCGGCTTTCGCGCACGCGCATGCGCCGGGAAGAACCTTCTTGACCGAAATGAAGGACACATCCGCCACAACCAGATCCACGTTTTCCGCCAGGTCATGCGGGGTGAGATCTCGCGCGTTCTTCTTGATGCGAATGACCCGCGCGTCTTCGTGCAACTTCCACGCCAGTTGGTCCGTGTTGACGTCCACCGCATACACCCGCGAGGCGCCTTGCTGCAGCAAGCAGTCCGTGAATCCTCCGGTGGATGAACCGACGTCCAGGCAGATTCGCGCCTGCACGTTTACGCCGAAATCCTCCAGGGCGCCCTCGAGCTTGAAACCTCCGCGGCTGACATATTTCTGCAGCCGGCTGTGCACCTCGACTCGCGCAGTCTCAGCCACATTCAATCCGGCTTTCTCCGCTTTCTTCCCATCGACTTCGACTTCGCCGGCAAGGATCATGGCCTGTGCCTTCTGCCGTGATTCCGCCAGGCCGCGCTCGACCAGCAATACGTCGAGTCTCTTGCGCGTGGGTTTGGCGCTCATGGGTGTGCGATATTACGTGCGGCGGAGGACCAGGAATTCCGCAATGGTCCGAAGGCGGTCTGCGCGGTCGCTGTAAACTTGCAGTTCGGTAATCGCTTTCGTGGCCAATTCCTCGGCGATTTGGTGCGAACGCTCCAAGCCGAACACGGCCGGATATGTGGCCTTCTGCTGCGCAATGTCTTTGCCTGCAGTCTTGCCCAGTGCAGCGGAAGATTCTTCGACATCCAGAATGTCATCCGTAACCTGGAAGGCCCAGCCGATGGTCTCCCCGAACCGCCGCAGCCGCGCAACATCTTCCTGGGCAGCACCTGCGCAAATGGCACCTGAGGTGACCGACGCACGAATCAGCGCTGCGGTCTTTGAGCGGTGAATGTACTCAAGTGTCCCCGGGCCGACTTTCTTGCCCTCAGCCTCGAGGTCGGCCACCTGACCACCCACCATTCCATTCACGGTTCCTGCGGCCATCGCAATTTCAGTGACCATGGCGACGCGCCGCTCCGCGGAGACCGGCGCAACCGCAATGGTTTCGAACGCAAGGGTCAACAGAGCGTCCCCGGCGAGGATGGCAGTCGCTTCGCCAAATTTATTGTGGCAAGTCGGTTTTCCGCGCCGAAGATCATCGTTATCCAGCGCGGGCAAGTCGTCATGGATGAGCGAATACGTATGAATGAACTCAATCGCGCAGCCGGGATATAGCGCGTGCACCGCATCCGGATCAAAAATGCGCGCCGTTTCCAGGCACAGGATGGGCCGAATCCGCTTTCCGCCGGCGAAAACCGAATAGCGCATCGCCTGATGGATTGAGGGAGGCTGGACCGATTCGCCGGGCATCAAGCGCTCAAGCTGGGCGTCAACGGCTAGACGGTCTTCTTCAAAAAAGGAGGGAAGTTTCATCGGATCGAACGTGTTTCCTGACTACGGCAGTGAGAGAGCCTCACGATTTGCTCTCTCCTTCGGGTTCGAAGGGCTCAGCGGCCAGCTTTCCGTCAGCTTTCTTCAATAGTATTTCCACGCGGCCTTCCGCCTCCTCGAGTTGTTTCTGGCATTCTCTTGAAAGCCCCACACCTTCCTCGAAGAGCTTCATGGCTTCATCGAGTGACAACTGGGGGCTCTCCAATTTGCGGACCACTTCTTCAAGGCGCGCCAGGGAGCGTTCAAAATCCGGCTTCTTTACTGGTTCAGGCTTTTTCGGTGCAGGTAGATTCACGCCAATCCCTCTCGCGGCAGCCGCACGCCGCTCTTCTTGATCATTCGGAAGTGCACGCGCGTGAGCCGCTCCGTCTTTGTCCGCTATTTCTGGCAATGCAAACAGCAATATGTGGATCGGCCGCCCTGTTCGATTCGCTGAATCCGCCGGCCGCAGCGCTTACAGGGTAAACCCTCCCGCTGGTACGTGCGAAGGATCTTCTCAAGCCCCTGGAACCACCACTGCGGATCACAAAATACGGGCGCAGGATCCAAACAGCATTCTAAAGCACGCCGAAGAACGGACACAATTGCTTTATGGAGTTTGGCCGATTCTTTGCCGTTTAGCGAATTCGCCGCCCGCCTTGGATCCAGCCCCGCGTGCCACAACGCTTCGCCGGAATAAATATTGCCGATGCCGGCGATGCGCGTCTGATCTAGCAGAAATTCTTTTACGGGGCGCCTGGAAACCTTCAATTTCGTGCGTAGGAGGTCCGTGGTGAATTCGCGCGAAAGTGCGTCCACGCCCAGTTGGTTCAGAGGTACACAGGCTTCGAGCGAGTCCCAAGCGTGGAACCGCCCGAAATGGCGTCCATCGGCAAAGCCCAGGACGCCCTTCCCAAATTCCAAAGCCACGTCCACGTGCACTCCTTCGGAGGCACGGGTCGCCCGTTCCAGCAAGTCCTTCGGGCTGGAAAACCAAATGAGCTGCCCATCGAGCCGAAAGTGCAATTCGATGAGGCCGCGATCGAGCTGCAGAAGGAGATACTTTCCTCGCCGCCAGACATCGCGGACCCGGCGCCCCTGGCTGAGCTTCGCAAGTTGCGCGGGCGCCTGAGGCCGCGTGACGATGAGATGAAACACGTGCACGCACCGGATGCGCTGTCCACGGACTAGTGGACGCAGGGTGCGCGCGATGGCTTCCACCTCAGGGAGTTCCGGCATGCAGGGCGAGAATCCTTATGCACCGGGCTTTAACGTCAGCGTGTGCCGCTTCACCTTAGCTTCCGCGGCGTCAGAGAAAGGCCCGTAAATTGGCTTCCCTTCAAACCAATAAGGGAATTGGTCGCGATAATGTTCGCTGCCGGGCTGGCCCGATTCGCCTCCAGTAATCAGGATGATGGAGTCATCCCAGTTCGCTAGGTTTGCCACAAAGCGTTCCGAAGGCCCGTGATAACGGCTGGCGGCCCGCGGACTCCACTCGGTGCCGGATTGTGGTTGGTTCGTAATGCTCAGCAGTTTTTTCAAGATTCCTTCGCGTCCAATGGGGTGCAGCATGTCCAGATAGTTGAAGCGTTTCCACGCCCAATCATCGGGATCCGCATCCTTTGTTTTCTCTTCCAATTGTTTTACTGCCAGGTCCGCGGCCGCGCTCAGCAGTTCGTCGTAGTTCTTATAATCGGCTGGCAGCCACCGCGCTGGACGTTCCGTCAGAACCCGTTGCAAAAAAGCAATCTTCCGCCACTTGTATAGCTGCTCATCCTGGCCCAAGTGCGGCTCCAGAATCAGGTGCAGGGCGCGGAACAAGGCGACATCCAGAAACGACACTATCGGCGAGTTGGCGTCTGCCATCCCATTCCAGTCCTTAGCTTCTTGGATCAGCTTCTTGGCGCGCTCATCTTTCGGCGGCGCCACTTTTGCCGCTGCCACTAATTGTTCTGCCAGAAACAGGTGCGGATAGCTGAAGGTATCTGCTTGCACTCTCAGCATGTCTTCCGGCCGCAAATCATGCTTATCGTGCAGCAGGTCGAAAATTCGTGTTGTGCGATAAGGTTCTTCCCAGCGGTCCGTAAGATACGGTTTGTAATCCGGGCCTGTGACTCGAGCATTCGCTGTAACAATCAACCCGCTTTCCGGATTAAATATCTGCGGCAGTTGCTCAAACGGGATGTAGCCCGTCCATTCGTAGTCGTCGGTATCGCCTGGCACGGGCACTTCTCCGCGCCCCTTCTTACGGACAGGCACATGCGCTCCCAGGATGTAGCCGATATTTCCATCCACGTCCGCATACACTACATTCTGGCCGGGGCCCCAAATGCTCTTCATAATTTCCCGAAATTCGCCCCAGTTTTGGGCCTTCCCAAGTAGATTATAGGAACTGCAAAGCGCGCCGGGCTCCAACACCGTCCAGCGCATTGCATATCCCGTTTCGTCTTCCTGTCGGATCACCGGTCCGTGCCGCGTAACCACTAACTGCAGATGTTCATCCGCAGCACCTTTTACCTTGATCACTTCGTCGAGCACGTCCGCTTTTTTCCACTGTCCGTTTACTCGATACTCATCGGGGTTTGCGGGGTTAAATGTCTCCTTATACAGGTCCAGAACATCGGCGCCATTATTTGTGAATCCCCAAGCGATGCGGTCATTGTGCCCGACAACAACCAGCGGTGCCCCAGGCAACGAGAACCCTTTCACGTTCCATCCCGGTGCCGTAACGTGGATCTCGTACCAGATCGGCGGCAGGGACAGTTCCAAATGCATGTCATTGGCGAGTAACGGTTTTCCCGTTGCCGTGTATTTCCCGCTCACCACCCAATTGTTGCTTCCCAGGGAACTGCGAATCTCCCGCTGAGATTCCTCAAACCAGTCGCGCACTTCTTCAGCCAGGGCCGACGTCAAGTCCGGGACATCCGCAGCAGCTGGAGAGGAATACATTTGGCGGCTCGCCTTGAGGACATCCTCAGGATCCATCTCATCGTCATCATCATCTTGGTCGCTGTCAGTCTGCGCGGCGTGCGCATCTCTGGCAGCGTTGGGATCGCCGACAACGAAATGATCCATTGAAGCTTCGGGACTGAAGAGATCTTTCGCCAGTTCTGGCCCCACCTTCGCGGTCACGATGGCGCGGTCCATTTCTTTCTCGCGCGTGTCCGTTAGTGTTCGGAACATGTAGCAGCCAATGACCAGCGTATCCGTCGGCTGCCAGGGCTGCGGCTTGTAGTTCAACAGGGTGAATTCGATCGGCAATCTCGTGAGGTGTTGCTCGATGAAGCGATTCACGCCGCGCGCATACGCTTCCATAATCTTGCGTACTTCCGGGCTCATCATTCCGAAGTCGCCATCGGCCGCTGGCCCGAAATTCAGAATACGGAAGTCTCGGTCTATTTTTAGGGTCTTAGGGCCCAACACCTCTGAAAGCTGCCCGCGTGCTGCTCGCCGCAACAGGTCCATCTGCCACAGGCGGTCCTGCGCGGTCACGTATCCCTGGGCTTCGGCCAGGTCTTCCACGGAAGAGGCGCGGATATGGGGCACACCCCAATTGTCCCGTTCTACGGTGACCTCGCTGTGTAAGCCCGGGACTACGATAGAGCCCTCCAGTTGGGGCAGGGGGCGGTAGACGAACCACCAGATCGCCGTGGCAACCACAATCACCACAACCGCCGCAATCCAGAGCAGTAAACGCAGTACCGTGCGCACTAACAACCCCACTCCATAACGAAATTTCCAGTCTAGTGGACCCTGCGTACCGGCGCAACCTGCTCCCTGGTGCAGTCAAGCTTGCCTCCGACACTCTAGGCGCTGCCCATAAGCCTCTCGTTGCAGTCGTGTGCGCCGGAACGCTGCGGGGCGCGAGGTGCTGTTACAATGCCGCTGGGGGATCACGGAACGGATGTTCTTGCTACGCCTCATTGGGGTATCGGTCCTGGTGGCGCTGAATGGTTTTTTTGCGGCCGTGGAATTTTCGCTGGTGGCTGTGCGGATGTCGCGCGTTCGCCAACTGGTTGCGCGGGGCAGCGCGCAGGCGAAAATCGTTGAGCACCTGCTGGGCGACCTGCACCGGGTCGTTTCAGGTGTTCAGCTTGGCATCACGCTGACCAGCCTGGCGATCGGCGCACTCGGCGAAATCACGTTGGCGAACCTGGTGCAAAGCGTGATGCCCGCAAAAGTCAGCGTGCACACATTCATCTTGGTCCACGCTACGGCCTTGACAATCGCCTTCATTTTCCTGAGTGCGATTCACGTTGTTTTAGGCGAGCTCGTTCCCAAAACCATTAGTCTTGCCCGGGCCGAGCGCGTTGCCCTGATGGTGTCCCGCCCATTCCTGTGGTTTCTCAACACCTTTCGCTGGGCCATTGATCTCCTTGATGGCACGTCCGGTTTAATCGTTAAAGCACTGGGCATCATGGCACCCAGCGGCCACGGCGTCGCCCACTCCACGGAGGAACTCCAGATCCAAATTCAGCAGGCGCGCGAACGCGGCCTGCTCGCGCCCGGGGAAGAGAAATTCATCTTGGGCGCCATCGAACTCGGTCAACTCCAGGTGCGCGAAATCATGGTTTCGCGCCCGGACATGCACACACTGCCGATCGAGGCGACGCTCGACGAGGTTATGCGCGTTTTCGCCACTACGCAGCGTTCGCGCATACCTGTGTACCGGGGAAGCGTTGACCATGTCCTTGGTTACGTCCACATTAAGGACATGATGTGGGTGCTGCTGGACCGCGAGCGCCGGATGGAAGAAAACTTGCCCCCCGCGGCAGATTTTGATCTCCGCCGCGTCCTGCGCGAAATCCTGATCGTGCCTGAGACGAAACCCGCTGGCGAACTACTTGGGGAACTTCGGACGCGCCACGTCGGGATGGCGATGGTTGTCGACGAGTTTGGAAGCATTCTCGGGCTGGTGACGATGGAAGACCTCCTCGAGCAGTTGGTCGGGGAAATTCATGACGAGTTCGACGTGGTCGAAAAGCCCCTCACGCTCGCGGACGGCGCTGTCGTTTTCGACGCGGCCCTGAATGTCCGCGACCTCGACAGCCAGTACAACATCACGCTTCCGGAAGATCCCGCCTACGCGACCGTCGGAGGCTTCGTTATGGATCAGCTTGGCTTCATTCCGCGCGGCGGGGAAAGCTTTGAGTTCGGGGCGCACCGCTTCACCGTTGTGGAGATGGATGGCCGACGCGTGGCTCGGGTGAAAATTCAACGGCTCCGGCCCAAGGAGACTGAAGCTCCCACCGCATCAGGTGCAGCAGCCGCGGCGGTTACGACGGCCAAATCGAGAGCCGGCATAAAAAAGGATTAAGTTCGCGAATACATGGCGCGCCACTTACTGCATAGACTCCTTCTGACCCTCCCAGCAATTTGGTTGGTTCTTACCATGGTTTTTCTTCTGATCCACATCGTCCCGGGTGATCCGGTCGAGCAGATGCTCGGGGAAGGTGCTGCGCCGGGCCAGGTTGAGCAGTTGCGCCACACGCTGGGCCTCGATCAGCCACTCATTGTTCAATACGGACGCTACCTCGGGCAGATCCTTCGCGGAGATCTGGGGCAATCCTTCAAGTTCCAGGCGCCGGTGCGCCGCGTGATTTTCGAACGCTACCCCGCCACGCTTGAGCTCGCTTTCCTGGCCCTGCTTGTTTGTGCGACCATTGCCATTCCTGCTGGCGTCTTGGCGGCCCACCGTCGAGGCTCCACCGCCGATCGCGCGATAAGTGTTTTCACTCTCTTCGGTCTCGCCGTCCCCAACTTTGCCCTCGGCCCGCTCTTGATCACTTTGTTCTCGATCAAACTTGGCTGGCTCCCCGTTTCCGGCCGCGGTGGAGCCCTGAACTACATCTTGCCTGCGGCCACGCTTGGTGCCGCCCTTGCCGCCATTCTGACCCGAATGGTGCGTGGCGCCATGCTCGAAGAACTTTCCAGTGACTACGTGCGCACCGCTCGCGCCAAGGGGCTTTCAACGACCGCTGTTCTGGTTCGCCACGCACTGCGCAACGCACTCATCCCCATCATCACTATTCTTGGCCTGCAGTTCGGCACGCTACTGGCCGGTACCATTGTCACGGAGACCATTTTTTCCTGGCCTGGCATTGGACGCCTTACTGTGATGGCCATTTCCTCGCGCGATTACCCGCTTCTGCAGGGTTGCATTCTTGTGATCGCACTCTCGTACGTGCTGGTTAATTTGCTTACGGATGTTTTCTACTCTTTGATCGATCCGAGGGTGCGTTGGTCATGACACTTATTGGCAAATTGCGCGAGTTCCTTCGCCACAGCGGCCTAGCGCGGGCCGGCTTCGCCATTGCATGCCTGCTGGTGATTGTGGCCTTGCTCGCGCCCTGGATCTCGCCCGCTGATCCCGCTGCGCAAAACCTTGCTGCGCGCCTGCAAGCTCCGTCGCTCGCGCACTGGATGGGCACCGACGAGCTTGGCCGCGATATCCTCTCGCGTGTCTTTTACGGAGCGCGCATCTCGCTTTTCGTGGCGATCTGCGTGGTTCTTGGCTGCAGCCTTACGGGTCTTACCTTGGGAATGCTCGCTGGGTACCACGGCGGCGCGTTTGATCGCGTCGTGAATCTACTGCTCATCAACGCCTTTCTCTCTTTTCCGGGCGTTCTGCTTGCCATTGCGTTTGCCGCCTTCTTTGGACCCGGAATCGGCAAAGTCATCCTGGCGCTCATCATCACCGGCTGGGCCGGGTACGCGCGTCTCGCCCGTGCACAAGTGCTCAAGACCAGAGAGCTTGAATTCGTTTTGGCGGCACGATCCCTTGGCGCTTCGCATTTCCGCATTCTTGTGCGGCATCTTTTGCCCAACATTCTTCAGCCCGTGCTGATCCAGGCCACCATTGGCATGGCGGGAGCGATTTTGGCCGAAGCCACGCTGAGTTTTCTCGGTTTAGGTGTTCTTGCTCCGCTGCCTAGTTGGGGCGCCATGCTGAATGATGCGCGCAATCATCTGTTCGATGCGCCGCACATGGTGGTGTTTCCCGCTCTTGCTGTTGTGTTAGCGGTTCTGGCGTTTAATTTGCTTGGCGATGCCTGGCGCGACTGGTTAGACCCTCGCACGCGCTCGCAAATGACGGCACTTGAGGAGTCTCGCTGATTTGTTTCGGCTTGATCCGGGAATCTAACCCTTCGTCAGTAGCACCGGTGTGCCGCGTCCGATTCCCAGGGTCTTCGATGCGTTCCCCTTGTTCACGGCGATCTCAACGTAGCCGCTTGAACCCACATATGCGACGGGTTCTCCCGCATCTCCGATGGCGAACGTAGGCACCAGTCGCGTCACCGGATGACTGCCGATCTGCAGTTGCACCTGGCCTTTTTGCAGCGATTCCGGCGGCAGATCCTCAGTCCGAATATTGGTGATGAGATTGCCAAATGCGTCCACTTTTAGGACCACGCCCTTCAGCAGTCCTTCGGCTTCCTTCGGTCTTGGCATAGCGAAGCGCTTAAAATCCTTGATCTCTTCGCCCATGCTGGCCGGCTGCCAGTGTTTGGAAAGCCATCCGGCGGCGGGGGCAAAAATGTCGCGCCCGTGAAACGTTCTGCTGACAGGCTGGAGAAAATAATGCTCGCTGGTCAGATGCCGCACGGCAAAGTTCTGCTCCTTTTCGTAGACGCCAGAGAGCACACCATTATCGGGCGCAATAAAATACTGGTTCTGCCCGCTTACCAGCAGGGGGCGCCGGTCCGTGCCCACTCCCGGATCGACGATGACTACATGAATCGTGCGGGGCGGGAAATAGGCGTAGGCAGAGGCAATCGCCAGCGCCCCATCGAGCAAGTCATACGGCGCCACCGCGTGGGTAATATCGATGATGGTCACTTCCGGATTGATTTTGAGGATGACCCCCTTCAATACCCCTACCAGGTGGTCGTTCGTTCCGTAATCGGTCGTCAGCGTAACGATTGGATTGGTCAAGTCTGTCTCCCTCTCCGCCGAATAACTCGCTCTTCTGCTTGACGGGATGGAGAGGCATCCCGTCTCTATGACGCTATCGGACCTCAGCCGCGATGGCAAGAATTCACGCACAGGGCGCTACGCAAGCGCCAACCTCGCCGTCTCGCCCATCCCTTCGGGTTGGACAGCGGCCCGCCTCAACTTTGACTTGCTTGCGTTCGCACCGGGCCCATCGTACGATTTCTATTTGGTGTGTGACGGGGATTTTGCTCCATAGACTTCTGTCCGGTGGCTTCTTGTTCCTCGGAGCCCACTTGCCTCGGTCTCGAGCCAGGAGAGGTTCGGAATGAAATCGGTCGTCGTGGTGGGTGCGCAATGGGGCGACGAAGGAAAAGGCAAGGTTGTTGATTATTTGGCTGGATCTTTTGACTATATCGTCCGAGTCGCCGGTGGCCACAATGCCGGCCACACCGTCATCATTGGGAAAGATCGTTTCGTTCTGCAGCTGATCCCTTGCGGTATTCTCCGCCCCAAACAGCACGCCGTGATTGGTGCAGGCGTAGTCGTCGATCCTGCCGCGCTGGTTGCGGAAATCGAAACGCTGGCCAAAGGGGGAATCGACGTCAAAGGGCGCCTCCACGTCAGCAATCGCGCGCACCTGATTTTTCCGTACCACCGCGAACTGGACATGGCGGCAGAAGCAGCGCGGGGCGCCAACAAAATCGGCACTACCTCACGCGGTATCGGCCCCGCCTACGAAGACAAGATGGCGCGGCGCGGGTTGCGCGTCGTCGATCTCCTCACCCCTGACCTGTTCCGGGAGAAGGCCGCGCGTGTGGTGGCGGAGAAGAATCGCATCGCGCAAGGAGCCTACGGCGCGCAAATCGATTTTGGACACGAAGTGGAAGCGTCCCTCGCGCTTGGGGAAAAGATCAAATCCTACATTTGCGATACCGCGGAACTCGTCAATCGGGCCCTCGACGAAGGCAAGTCCGTCCTGTTCGAGGGAGCACAGGGCACCATGCTCGACATCGACCATGGCACCTATCCGTTCGTTACCTCTTCCAGTGCCACTTCCGGTGGGGCAACCACTGGCATAGGCGTGCCGCCCACAAAAATCCGCCATGTGATCGGCGTTTCCAAGGCTTACACCACGCGCGTTGGCGGCGGCCCATTCCCCACGGAAATGCCGGACCTGGAGGCCAAGGAAGTCCGAGAGCGCGGCAAGGAATTCGGCGCTGTTACGGGGCGTCCGCGCCGTTGTGGCTGGCTGGACCTGGCGGAATTGCGCTACGCCAAGATGATCAACGGCATTGAATCCTTGGTGGTGACCAAGCTCGACGTCTTCGACACGCAGCGCGAAATCAAAGTTTGTGTTGGCTACACCTACAAGGGTTCGCCCATTCAGGAAATGCCTGCCTCCGTCGAGGAGTATGAGCGCGTCACGCCGGTGTACAAGACCCTGCCAGGATGGTGCCAATCCACGTACGGCGTCCGGGAAGCCGAGGAGCTTCCTAAAGCCGCAATCGACTACCTTCGTTTCGTATCGGACTTTCTCCAGGTGGAAATTGGCATGATTTCTACCGGTCCCGAACGCGACGCCACAATCATCCAGCCCGGCACGCTTCTGGCCCGCTTACTATAAGCAGGTACAATAGGAGGGCTTTGCGCTGAGGCCCTATGCTTTCCTTCGAAGACGCGCGTCAACTGGTCATCACCCAAGTCAAGGCTCACGCTGGGACTCGCCCTACCCTCTCTCTCCCCGTCTCGGGCGCTCTGGGCTACGTGCTTGCTGAGGAAATCCGTACCGACCGGGAATATCCTCCTTTTGACCGTTCGACCCGCGATGGTTACGCCGTTCGCGCCAGCGAAGCTACACAGGCCGCATCGCTTCACTGCGTGGGAGAAATCAAGGCTGGCGACACCGTCTCTTGGCCCCTGGCCGCAGGTACTTGTATTCAAATCATGACGGGCGCGGCGGTTCCGCCCGGTGCGGATGCTGTGGTCATGATTGAATTTACGCAACGGACCGGCGACACGATCGCCTTCGATCGCGCGACTCAGTCGGGCCAGAACATTGTGCCGCGTGGCAGCGAGGCACGCGCGGGTGAGATTGCACTCTCACCCGGCCTACGGCTCGGCTTCGCCGAATTGGCGGTTGCCGCGCAGGTCGGGGCCGTCACTCTGCAGTGCTACAAGAAGCCGCGCGTTGCCATCCTGTCCACCGGTGACGAAGTCGTGCCCATCACCGAAACGCCCGGTCCCTTCCACATCCGAAACAGCAACATTGTTTCCTTGGCCGCTCAAATCCAACTCGCGGGTGGCGAGCCGGTCCCCCTGGCCAACGCTCTGGACCGCGTTGATGATCTCTCCGCAAAAATTGAGCAAGGCCTCCAGGAGGACGTTCTGGTCCTGTCCGGCGGTGTTTCCATGGGGAAGTACGACCTGGTCGAGTCCGTCCTCAAGGGCATGGGCGCCGAGTTTTTCTTTGATGGCGTCGCGATCCGTCCAGGAAAGCCTACGGTCTTCGGCCGTTGCCGCAACACATTGGTTTTCGGCCTCCCCGGGAACCCGGTCTCCACTATGGTCACCTTTCAACTATTCGTGATTCCCGCGCTGGATATCCTCAACGGGGCCAAACCGCGCCCGCTCCCACAACTGGAAGCCACGCTCGCCGAACCACTCAAGGAAAAGAACGGGCTCGCGCACTTCCTACCAGCCCGTCTCGACTGGCACGCTTCCGCTCCTCAAGTCCGTGTCCTCCCGTGGCAGGGCTCTGGCGATATCTCCACGCTCACCCGGGCCAACTGCTTCCTAGTTGTCCCTGCTGACCGTACGGACATCCCTGCCGGAGAGAAGGTTTCCGTTCTGCCGCGCAGCGACGTACTCTAGGCAATCACCATGGCCAAGCTCTCTCACTACTCCACGCACGGCGAAGTCACCATGGTGGATGTTTCCTCCAAGGCCGTAACCACTCGCACCGCCGTCGCACGCGCTTTCGTTCACATGTCGCCCCGCGTGCTGCGCGCCGTCCGGCGGCTGAAGAACCCCAAGGGCAATCCCCTGGAAATTGCCCGAATCGCGGGAATTGCCGCCGCCAAGCGCACCGCGGAGTGGATACCTCTTTGTCATCCACTCCCAATCACCCACATTGATGTGACCCCACGGCTGTGCAAAGATGGGGTGGAAGTTCATTCCAGGGTTACGGCCACAGCGCAGACCGGGGTGGAGATGGAAGCGCTGGTCGCCGTCACCTGTGCTGCCCTCACGGTCTACGACATGTGTAAAGCCCTCGATAAAGGCATGGAGATTACTGGCGTCCAACTGCTGGAGAAGACCGGCGGCAAGAGCGGTGACTATCATCGTGCCCCCGCGAAATCGCGCCGGAGCGCCAAGCGATGAGCGCAGCCTCCAGCAAGACCGTTAAGCTGCTCGTCGCCGAAGACAATCCCATGGTCCGGGATCTTGTCGCCAAGGGCCTTGAGCCTTTCTGTGAGGTTCTGATCGCTGCCGATGGCGCGGACGCACTCCTCAAAGTTATCGATGAGCCACCCGATGTCATACTGTGCGACTACAACATGCCCGGCTTGAACGGCCGCCAGCTCTTCGAAAAGCTTCGCGCCCGGGAAGCCACCCGGCACATTCCGTTTCTTTTCATGGCAAGCCGCGCTGATATTGAGGAGCGCCTTCGGCCGCTCATCGATGGGGCCGAGGACTTCATCGCCAAACCGTTCCTGGTTAAAGATCTGGTTCGCTCCGCCAAGAAAGTGGTCGATCGCCTGCATCTTGAAAAGCTTCAGAAACAAGCTTCCCGCCCTGGCGTCATTCAGGGCCGCTTGGAAGAGATGAGTATGATCGACCTGATGCAGTCCCTGGAAATGGGGCAGAAATCCTGCCGCCTGCAGGTTAAGAAGGGTACGGACCGCGCTGAACTTTATTTTGCCAGCGGCCAGTGCCGCGACGCTAAAATCAGCGACCTTGCCGGAGATGACGCCGTCCTTAAAGTTGTTCTGTGGACGGAAGGCGAGTTTGAGATTGATTTCAACGCGGCCGGGGCTTCAACGGCAACGACCACGACCCGCAGCACCACCGGCCTTTTGATGGAAGCGATGCGACTGATGGACGAAGCGAACCGCGACGCTGTCGGTAGCAACTGATCTCTTCCATGCGCGTTTCCATTCTCACAATCAGCGATTCCGTCGCGCGCGGTGAACGCGAAGACCTTTCCGGGCCCGCTCTCGTCGAGCGTTGCCGCCAACTCGGCTGGGTCATCACATCCGCGCTGCGTTGTTCGGACGACCCCTCTGCCGTGCGCAGCCAGTTGCGCACGGTCGCCGATTCCGGCCACTCGGATGTCCTGCTCACCACCGGTGGCACCGGGCTTGGCCCACGTGACACCACTCCAGAAGCTACGCTCGACGTTGCCGATCGCAGCATTCCAGGCCTCGCCGAAGAAATTCGCCGTAAGGGTGTCGAGAAAACGCCTACCGCCGTTCTCTCCCGCGGCGTTGCCGTCGTCCGCCACAAAACCATTATCGTGAATCTGCCCGGCAGTCCAAAAGGAGCGGTAGAGTCTTTGGAGGCCGTCGCGCATCTGCTCCCACACGCCGTTGAAGTTCTCCGCGGCGCGCACCATGACTAGGATTTGTCTGCCGGAGCCGGCTGGGGAATCAGCTCGGTTGGAGAGAGGCTTCCACTCCTGAGGGTGCGGCCTTGCTCGTGTCTTTCGCAAACGTCATTTTGTAGTGCAGCCGCAGGATCGTCAGTCCGACGAAAGTGATGGTGTGGTCCGTGCGCAGAACACTGTCTTCATCAACGTAAACCCGAAAGATTTCGTGCAAGGACGTGAAGTTTCTCACGCGCCAGGCATCCTTGCCAGATTCCAGGATTCGGTAGAACCCCGAGCGCCCAAATGCAGCTCCTGTGGAGACCAGTCCGAACGACCCATCCGGATAGGCACACGGCCGAAGATACACGTTACTGCTGCCGAAGCACGGGAATGTCACCTTCACGCAAGGATTTTCTTCGCCAGGCATACCGGTGTGCGAGTACAGGCCTGCATAGATGACTTTGCCGGTTGATCGGAATCGTCGAAGCCAGCCGGTGTGCATGAGCTTTCCTGTGGCGGGGTCTCTCAGCTGCACGATTTCGCTGGTCATGCCTTTGGCTACTTCCAGCGAGGAAATGGGAAAATTTAACTGGTCCATGCGCCGGCTGATGAATTCGACCAGCAGCCAGAGCACGAATTTTCCCGCCAGATACACTTCGCTCCAGACTTCGAGATGGTACGCCGCAGCATGTTCGTAGAAATGCCGAATCCGGGGATGGATTTTGTCAGGGTCAAACGAGGGACCGCGAAGAGCCGAAAAATCAGGGATCAATCCCGCATCCTTCGGCATGCTCAGTTCCAGCTTCTCTTCCTCCGCAATGCGCTGGTAGACCCGTGTACCGATGAGCCCGCGCTTGCCGATGACGCAGCTTAGCCAAGGCGCTTCACTTTTCAGGACGCGGCGGCCGGTCAGTCGCACTAGCCACTCTATGCAAGTCTGCAATGAGTAGCCAAGGACAGAGTAAAACAGGGTTCGAATACGCGGACGCTCCGGAGCGTCGGGGACGGGAGTTTCCGCCGCAGAGGTGGGGATGTGAGCGGAGGAGTTCATGCAGGTTCCATTATCCCCATTATCGCAATGACCCGCCGGGTGCTGTTAAAGCCCATCTTAGGTGTGCCTGCAGAGATACTTGGACGATGGTACGTCAGTAAAGGGCGATCTGACGTTTCAAAGGTCAGGAAGGATTCCACGCAAGCCGGGAGGAAACGCTTGTTGACCGCCCGCACTTCCTCCGTGACAATGATCTCACTATGACTACGAAGCTCTCGGAAAAGAACCTTGCGGTTCTCGGCACGGGCAAACTGGGCAGCATCCTACTTCGCGCCTATCTCAAACAGGGTCTATTTTCTGCCAAGCGGGTTACGGCCACTGTTCGTCACGAGGAGAAAGCCGCGGCCCTCGCGAAGGAACTCGGCGTTAACGTCAGCACGAACAATCGAAATGCCGTCAAGGATGCTGACGTAGTTCTTCTCGCCGTGAAGCCACAAGTTGTTGGTGATGTCCTTAAGGAGATTAAGCCCGCGCTCGGCAAAGACACGCTTGTCATTTCGGTTGCCGCCTCCGTGCCCACCGCCTATATCGAGCAACGCGTCGGCGAAAAAGTGCCTGTTGTGCGCGCCATGCCCAACACTTGCTCTACCGTCGGCTGTGGAATGACGGGCATCTGCCGTGGCTCCCAGGCTTCTGTGGAGCATCTGGAAATTGCCAAGGCCATGTTCGGCGCTGTTGGGCGCACGGTTGTCGTAGACGAGAAAAACATGGACGCTGTCACCGGGCTTTCCGCCAGTGGGCCTGCGTTTGCCTATATCATCTTGGAATCGTTTGCCGAAGCGGGGGTCAAGGTTGGTCTGCCCCGGGATATCGCTACGCTGCTGGCCGCCCAGACCATGAAGGGTGCTGCAAGCGTGGTTCTGGAGACCGGCGACCACCCAGCATTGCTCAAGGACGCCGTTACCACTCCCGCCGGTTGCACCATCGACGGCATCATGGAATTGGAGGAAGGGAAGCTGCGCGTTACGCTCATCAAAGCCGTGGTGAAGGCTACGCAGCGCGCCGGGGAACTGCTTTTCGAGAAGTGAGTGATGCTTGACCTTGCTGTTCTCCCCGGAGTTTGTGCTAGCATGCCCAAAGAGTACAAAATATGCCAGCAGCTTACATCCCCGTCTTGATCTTCGCTTTACTCGTGCTTTCCTTCCCGGTGCTCGCTCTCCTTATTTTTAAATTGATTCGCCCCGAATCGCGCGGCGGTCCTGCCAAGTTTCAGCCGTACGAATGCGGCGTTCCCCCGGAAAGCAATGCCCGTGGCCGGTATTCCGCGCGCTTTTATGTGGTGGCTATGCTCTTCGTCATATTTGACGTGGAAACCATCTTCCTCTTTCCCTGGGCCATCCTTTATCGGTCCTGGCTCACGGCACATATGGGCGCTTTTGCTCTCATCTCCATGTTCGTCTTCCTGGGCATTTTGCTGGTCGGTTACATCTGGCTTTACAAAAAGGGCGCGCTCGACTGGGCCTGATCTGCCGATTGCAACTCCACGCGGCTGGAAGATAAGTCTATTTCTCTGTAAGACCTTGAACCTAGATCTTTGAACCTTGAACTTTCTCCTCCTGTCTGTGCCCGCACTCATTGACTGCCTTTACCGCCTATGTTAGAAACGCTGTGAGCGATCGGAATAGCTGCCAGGTCGCGGATGAGTGTGTCCGCCTGGAGCAGGGTGGTTGGCGTGTTTTCGCTCCTTCCTTTTCACACGCAGCCTTATTTGCGGCTATCCTCAGTTGATCGAGAGTTGATCGAGTTCACGGCCCACTGTTCTTCAATTTTTCTGGCCGTTACAGTGCAGCACAATGGTCCCAGGGTCCATGGCAGACGAGTCCAAGGTTCCCCCAAAACCCGAGAATTCTCAGCCGGATGCGCCCGGTGCTCCTCCCGCGACTAAGAGCACGCCCGCGTCTCCTGCGGTCCCGAAGCCTGCTGCTGCGGCCCCCAAGCCCCCCGCTTCGCTTCAAATCCCGCTCGATAACGATCTTTCTCGTCGGTACCGCGCCCGCTTTGGCGCCACCATCCTCGATGCCGTTGAAGATCGCAAACAGCACTACCTTGTGATTGACGCGGCGCAACTCTCTGAAATTGCGCGTTATTCCCGCGATGAAGAAAAATTCGATCTCCTTGAGGATTACACCGCGGTGGATTGGCCACGCCGCGAAAAACGGTTCGATCTTATTGCGATTCTTTATTCGTTTCCGCACAACATCCGCCTCCGCCTGAAAATTCCCATCGCCGCCAATGAACGTCCCGCGAGCCTGGTTGACATCTGGCCCACGGCCAACTGGCTGGAGCGCGAAATCTTCGACATGTTTGGCATCGAGTTTACCGGCCACCCCGGTCTGAAGCGCATCCTGCTTCCCGACGGGTGGCAGGGGCATCCTCTTCGTAAGGATTACGACATTCTTCAGCAGGACACTGCCTGGGTCAGGGAAAATCTCGGTATCGAGAGCGGGCAGTAGGTTCAGGAGACGTGGCAGACACAGTGCAAGACGACGCAATGGAAAAGAACGGCACGCTTCTTGGCGCCGACGAACTCGTCCTCAACATGGGGCCGCAGCATCCGTCGACCCACGGCGTGTTGCGCGTAAAGCTCAAGCTCGATGGAGAGCGCGTCCGAGGAACTGAATGCGTTATTGGCTATCTCCACCGCGGCGTAGAAAAAATCGCCGAGAATCGCACCTACCAGCAGTTTGCGCCTTACGTCGACCGCATGGATTACGTCGCTGCCGTAAGCAACGGCCTGGGCTATTGCGAAGCTGTCGAGAAGCTCCTGAATGTCGAAGCGCCGCCCCGCGCAAGGGTCATTCGAACCATCCTCACCGAGTTGCAGCGAATCGCAAGCCACCTCATCTGGCTTGGCACACACGCTCTGGATATCGGGGCGCTTACACCACTTTTTTACTGCTTCCGCGAACGCGAGGAAATCCTCAAAATCTTCGAGAAATACTGCGGGGCGCGCCTGACGACGCATGCATTTCGCATTGGCGGCTTGCAGTACGAGGCCTACGACGGATTCGAGAAAGAAGTCGAGCGTTTTTGCAATGATTTTGAGCGCCACATCCAGGAATACGTCGACCTGCTCACCGGCAACAGCATCTGGATTGGCCGCACGCGCAATGTTGGCGTCCTGAGCGCGGCAGACTGCATCGCAATCGGCGCCACTGGACCAATCCTGCGCGCCAGCGGCGTGAAGTGGGACCTTCGCAAGGCGCAGCCTTATGCCGCCTACGACCAATTCCAGTTCGAGATTCCTGTGGGCACCAACGGCGACACCTATGACCGTTACATGGTGCGGATGGAAGAAATGCGCCAGTCGCGTCTTATCTGTCTTCAGGCGATCGAAAAAATCCCTGCAGGGCCCATTCTAGGCAAAGTCGGCAAAGTTCTGAAGCCGCCTACAGGCGAAATCTATCATTCCATCGAGGCTCCCAAGGGCATCCTGGGCTACTACATCGTCAGCGATGGGACCACGCAGCCCTACCGGGTGCGCATACGCCCGCCATCGTTTGTGAATCTTCAAGCGTTCGACAAAATGGTGCGCGGCCATCTGGTCGCGGATGTGGTGGCGATCATCGGCACGCTGGACATTGTCCTTGGCGAGGTGGATCGCTAGCCCATGAGCCCGACCACCCACGCCATCCTCAACTTCCTTGTGACCTGGTGGGTCGAACTCGTCTGTGGGGTTGTGATCGTGGCCGTTGTTCCTCTCATCGCCGGCTATGTCGTTCTTGTGGAACGCAAGCTCATGGCGGACATGCAGGCCCGTCTCGGCCCCATGCGCGTTGGCCCTCACGGCCTGTTGCAACCGATCGCGGACGCCGTCAAACTGCTCATCAAAGAAGACATTGTTCCTGATAACGCCGATGCGCTGATTTTCTGGTTTGCCCCGGTGGTCTCCATGACCGCTGCTCTTACTTCCATGGGCGCGCTTGCCTTTGGCCCGGCGTTTCAGGTCGCGCGCGACATTAACGTCGGCATCCTTTTCGTTATTGGCGTCAGTTCGCTCGGCTTTCTCGGAATCATTCTCGGGGGTTGGGCTTCCAACAGCCACTATTCGATCATTGGCGCCATCCGCAGCACTGCTCAGCTGGTCAGCTATGAAACCGCTGGCGGCCTTGCCATCGTCTGTGCTTTGCTTCTCTCCGGCACGCTGAAAATTCGCGCCATCGTCGATGTCCAGCAGCACGATGGTGTGTGGTTCGTGTTCCTGGCGCCCGTGGCGTTCTTCACCTACCTCGTCGCGTCCATCGCCGAAACCAACCGAGCCCCCTTCGATCTTCCCGAGGCTGAATCCGAACTCGTCGCCGGCTACATGACGGAGTACAGCGGCTTCCGCTGGGCACTCTATTTCCTCGGGGAATACTCCAACATGATCGTGGTCGCCTCCGTCGCAACGACGCTCTTTTTGGGCGGCTGGCTGCGTCCGTTCCCGAATGTCCACTGGCTTAACTGGCTGGACTTTCTGCCCGCGCTCCTCATCGTTCTCGTGGGTGTCTACTGTATTCACAGGGCAGGGAAGCAGCCAGTCCCCGTTCAGACCTGGTTCATGTGGG
>Ga0187816_10000034_pt1 | contig 31339 bp, 37 predicted proteins | sample NC_wetland_sal_i_16_FD_132960 | JGI IMG/M metagenome (GOLD analysis project Ga0187816, IMG submission 132960) | Wetland sediment microbial communities from Neuse River Estuary, North Carolina, USA - SO4_1 | ecosystem: Environmental > Aquatic > Freshwater > Wetlands > Sediment | place: USA... | reverse complement strand
CGCAGCCCTCCGAACCGCTTGCTCAGATTACGGATAACAAGTGCCTCAGCCATCGAGCGGCACTTCTTTTGCGCGCGCCGCGCCGGCAGAGGCGAAGCGCCGGTACAAATCGGTGAAAAGCCCAATCAGTCCGCTTGGCCGCCACAGGATGACGGCAATCAAAATCAGGCTGTAAACAGTCAGTTGTACGCCGCCATGCCCGCTGCCGAACCAGCTCTGCAGGAGCGCGGAAGTGGCCTCCAGCAAAACAGTTCCTACGACCGGACCCCACAATGTGCCGATGCCGCCCACGATCGACACCAGCGCGGCCTCGACCGAAATATTGAAGCTGAACGCGGTATTCGGATCGATGAAGTAGATGTATTCGACGTAGAACGTGCCGCCGAGTGCGGTCAGGAATGCGCTGATCAAGTAGATATGGCGCTTGATCTTCGTCGTATCCACGCCGACCGCTTCGGCCGCATCCTCATCTTCGCCGACGGCAACCAGATAAAAGCCCATCCAGGAGCGCTCGATGCGATAGGTGATAGCGAGCCCGAGCGCCAACAGAGCGAGTGCGATATAGTAGTAGGCAGCTCTGGATTCGAACTGCATCATCAATGGCGCGTCGCCGAGATTCGGCAAAGTCGTGCCTTCGGCGCCCCACGCGAAATCGCGAAATTTGAGAAACAGCAGCATCAAAACCTGCGCGGTGGCAATGGTGGCGATCGCGAAATAGGGGCCGCGCAGCCGGAAGCACAGCGCGCCGATCGGTAGGCTTGCCGCCATCGCCACTACGCCACCGGCGAGGATGCCGATCCAAGGCGAGATGCCAAAACGGATAAGCAGGATCGTCGAGGTGTAGGCGCCCAAGCCGAAATAGGCCGCATGGCCCAGCGATAGTTGCTTGGCGTAGCCGCCCATCAGGTTCCAGGCGACGCCGATAAAGGCGAATAGCAACACCCTGATGCAAATGTCGAGCGCGAAGGGATTGGCGACCACAATCGGGAGCACAAGCGCGGCTGCCGCGAGCGCGGCGACCCAAAACCAGGATCGTGTAAAGCGTGCCGATTTCACCGCGCCCAGCCTCCGAATAACCCATTTGGCCGCAGCGCCAGCGTCAGCAGAAGCATGACGAAGACCACAATCAGACCCGAATCGGCGCCGACGAATTGCACGCCGAGCGACTCGGCGACGCCCATCATCAGGCTTGCAATCAGCGCGCCGGTGACGTTGCCCAGCGTGCCTAAAACCACGGCGACAAACGCCATCAGCACGAAGACCTGGCCGACCAGCGGATAGGCTGGATAGAACGGCATCAGCAGCGAGCCGGCGGCGCCCGCCAGTGCCAGCGCCACCCCGACCGCGACGCAAAATACGCGATCGGGATTGATTCCCATCAGCATGGCCACTTCGCGGTTTTGTGCCGCGGCCCGCATCGCTTTGCCGATGTCGGTGCCATGCAGAAACAGATAGAGGACAGCACTGAGCAGCATGGCAATGACGAAAGCGATGAGCTTCGCCACCGCGAAATACAGCGGGCCGATATGGAAGGACAGTTCGCTATAGGCGGTCTGCACCGTCCTGTAGTTGGCGGTGAATAGCAACAGCGCGACGTTCATCAACAACAGCGACAGCGCAAAGGTTAAAAAGATTTGCGGCATGTCGCCAAGCCCCAGAACGCGGCGGATTAGAAAGTGCTGCACCAGCACGCCGACGGCAAACAATGTTGGCATTGAAATCAGAAGCGACAGCAGCGGATCGACGCCGAAACTACTGGCGAGAAAGAAGCTGATATACATGCCGATCATCACGAATTCGCCTTGGGCGAAATTGACGATCTTGACCACGCCGAAAATAAGCGTGACGCCGATGCTCACGAGCGCATAAATACCGCCAATAAGCAGGCCGTTGATCACTGCCTGTGCAAGTGTCGCCAGCATCGGCGCTGCCGCTGGTATTAGGCTTTGATCAGCTGGGCGCGGGCTTCTTCCTTGGGAAAGACGGTCGCCAGGTCACCGTGCTGCCACTGCACGCCGACCGGATGGGCGTAAATGTTCTTGCCGTCGGGACCGAATTTCACCTTGCCGCCGGGGCACATGGCGGCGTAGCCAGCCGAGACGTCGAGCGCAGCGAGTGCATCGCGCACCTTTTGTGGGTCAGTTGATGCGGCGCGCTCCAGCGCGTCGGCAATCATAAACGTCTGGGCGACAAGACCGCCGGCATATTCGAACAAGAACTCGCCAAACTGCTTCTGATAGGCGGCATTGACCTTTTGCGCATTGTCGTCGATGTCGTGATTCCAGTGCGCGACGCCGAGTAAGCCCTCGGCGGCGTTGCCTACGTTCCGGTAGAAATCCGGAATGACGAAACCGCCGGAGCCGCCATTGATGGCGATCTTCAGATCGACCTGCTTGATGGCGCGAATGATCAGAATGAGATCGTTGAGATACGAGACGGGGAACAGCATGTTCGCGCCCGATGCCTTGACCTTGTTCATCAGCGGACTGGCATCGCTTAAGCCCGCCGAATAAGGCTCGAACAGCACGATTTCCACGCCTTGGGCCGGCGCCTGCTCGCGCAGTCCGTTCGAAGTGGACGTACCGAAAGCGGTGTTCTCGAATATGACGGCGACCTTTGGCTGATCGCTCACCAGCTTGGACATCTGCAGCTGCGCCAAGGCGAATTGGGAAGCGCGCGAGAACGGCGTGAAGGTGAAATGGCGATCCTTATTGAGCTGATCCGAGCTTGAGCCGGTCAACAGCGGCACCTTGGCGCGCTCAGCGACTTCGCTCGCGATCAGCGTGAGCGCGCTGGCGAAAGCGCCGTGGATCGCGGCGGGCCTATAGCTCGAGATCAGACGGTCGGTCTCGGTGCGCGTCACCGTCGGATCGCTTTGGACGTCCGAGACGATCAGATTGAGTTTGGCGCCGCCCAAGGATTTGATGCCGCCGGCATCATTGACCATCTGCACCGCTAACTTCGCAGCATTGACGCAGCCTTGGCCAATCTGCGCAAAACTGCCGGTGACCGGGTAAAGTCCGCCAATATTGACCGTGTCAGCCGCCGCCGCCGTGCCAATGTTAAAAGCGCCGACTGCGCCTGCGGCGAGCGCGCCAGAGGATTTGATGAGGAAATCCCTGCGGCCAAGCCGCTTCGTATCAAGCTTATTTTTGGACCGTTTCATCTGAACCTCCCCGAAAGTGGCGCCCTTTCAATTAAGGCGCCGGCGTTGTTGGCGTTCTAGCGTTTTAGCATTTCGCGCGACTTGCGAACGACCCGCGCGAACGACCCGCGAGCGTGACTTGCTAAGGGATACAACATTGTATACAATATTGTAAACGATAATCTGAGTGCCCGCAGAGAGTGGCGGGGTCAAGAAGACTGTCAATTCTCCCATGGCTTTGCGCGCGCCAAAACGACGAATGTCAGCGCCGGAGAAACGGCACCGTTCACGCCCTCCATCGGCCGCATCGCTTGCCGAATCCTATCGGCAGGAGCGCGCGAGGGCGGATAAAATCGCCACACGGCTTGAGGAGGACATTGTCCTGGGGCGTCGCCACCCTCGCGAACGCCTGGTCGAACAGGACTTGTGCGATCGGTTCAACACGCACCGCGCCGATGTCCGGCTTGCGCTTTTTGAGCTCGAGAAGAAGGGCATCGTACAGCGCATCCCCAATCGCGGCGCAATTGTGCGCGATCTCACGCCAAGGGAAGTCATGGACATTTATGCGGTCCGTGAGGAACTGGAAGTCATGGCCGCGCGCATTCTGCCATTTCCGGTTGACGAAACCGAACTTGCCAAACTGGACCGGCTACAGCGGCAGCACAGTACGGCAATCGACAACGAAGACATGCTCACAGTGTTTTATACCAATTTGTATTTTCATCAGGCTTTGTTCGGTTTGTGCGGAAACCCTTGCTTGATCGAGACGATCAGGCAGCTTGAGCAGAAAGTGTATGGAATCCGCTTCTATGCTAACGCTTTTCCCGAGGCGCTTGACCAGGCACGACGAGATCATCTCGAAATGGTCAAGGCTCTGCGCGCCGCGCGCCGCGACGATCTGATCGCGCTTACGCGCAGCCACTTGAAACCTTCGCCGCAAGCCTACATCCGCGCCTATGAACGCCGCTTCGGTCCTTCGACGCAAGCATGATTTCGGTCCGGCTCCGCGCGGGGGTCGACCGTCAAACAACTAGCCCAATAAAGCTTGGGTTTCGTGCCACAAGCGGTGAACGACTTCGCCGGCGGGTTCTGCCCTCGCCAATCGGGCGGACTGACCGGCCCAGGCTTGCATCCGGGCGACATCGTTCTCTTTGGCAGCCGCTTCGCGCATGGGCTGGGTGAGGCCGCGTTGCACGGGATAGGGCGCTGGCGGTGGCGCCGTCGGTGCCATCGCAGCGCGCACATACTCGGTGGCGATGCTGCGGGCCGGCCGTCCCGTCATGGTGCGGGTAATGACGGTATCTTCCGGCGCGGCTTTCCCGATCGCGTCCGCCCAGGCGCTCGGGATCTTGGCTTCCGGGCAGCGCAGGAAAGCGGTGCCGATCTGCACCGCAGAGGCGCCCAATAGCAACGCCGCCGCAATCGCGCGTCCGTCGGCAATTCCTCCGGTCGCCACCACCGGGATGTTCACCGCATCGACCACGCCAGAAATGAGACTAAATAGCCCGACCAGGCGCGTTTCGGCCTGCGTGACGTCAAATGCGCTGCGATGGCCGCCGGCTTCCATGCCTTGCGCAATGATGGCGTCGGCGCCCGCGCGTTCCGCCGTTTTTGCTTCGCTGACAGTCGTGACGGTTGCGAACCATTTGATGCCTTTGGTCTTCATCCGGGCGACGAAACGATCGGGGTAGAGGCCCATGATGGACGAGACAAACGCGGGGCTTGCCTCCAGCAATGCGTCGCATTGCGCTTGGAAGTCGGGCAGCACGACATTGCCGGCTTCGGGCGGGACGGGCGGACCCCAATTGGCGAGGAAATCGCGCACCGCGGCTTCCGCGGCGGCGTCGCGCTTGGGCGGCGGATCGGGAATCCACAGATTGAATTGAAAGCCGCCATTGGTGCCGGCCCGCACATCGGCCGCCCACTTCCTGATCGCTTCCGGCTGCATCATCAGCGCGCCGCAGCCGCCGAGGCCCCCCGCATTGGCGATGGCGATGGCGAGCGAAGATGGACAGGCGCTTGCCATTGGCGCCATCAAGATCGGCACCCGAAGGTTGAATTGTTCACAAAACGCGGCGGCGCGCGCGAGGGCAGGGTGCTGCGACATGCTGCAGCCAGTTTACATTGATCCCTCGCGGCTTTCGAGGCGGAGCTGGGGCGGCTGTTGTCGCGTAGTACGTTCAACGCTAAGGCGAATTCCGCTCGCCTCGGCAGCCGGTTCATATTAGGCTGTGGGCAGGGAGTGTTGTCCGGGGCAAGGCGCCGTGCATGGCGGGGCGCCGCGAGGGGAGGGCCAGGTGATCAAGGAAACATCGCTGATCTGCGCGCTGTGGCTTGTGCTAGCCGCAGTTTTTCCCGCGAACGCACAAACGATGAGCTACGCCGACGCGATCTCCCAGCTTGCCGCAGCTTGCAGGAACGACATTGAAAAATACTGCAAAGGGGTGCCGCTCGGTCCTCGCCTCAAAACCTGCTTCGACACCAACGGGGCGCGAATGTCCCCGCAATGCCAGCAGGCTCGCGGAATAGTCTACACCTCGATTTCGCGAAGAGCCGCGGCGCAGCGCAATATTGGCGATGCTTGCAACGCGGATATCGCCAGGCTGTGCGGCACCTCGCATGCCGATGCGCATCTGGTCGAATGCCTGCTCAGCGTATCGCCCGCGGCGATGAGCTCGCAATGCAATCAGACATTCACCGATACCGGCTGGCGTACGGAAAGGGCGCGGCAATGAAATCCCACTACATCTTTGTCGTCGCTGCTGCCCTTATCTTCTGGGCGGCGGTGACCGGCGCTCCGGCGCAGCAGCAGATCAATTCAGGCCAAATGGCAACCAGCTTGGCCGCCGTCAGCAATACCGGACTATCGCTGACCGGCGCGCAGATGCGCCAAGCCGTGCTCGACAACATCCACAATTACCCCGGAGCACTACCACCCCACCCGCTTACATTTCCGCAACTGGAAAACCTCGCGCAATTCGTCGTGGAGGTGGACTTTGACTTCAATTCAGCCGTCATCAGGCCGTCGTCATACCGGACGATCGGCGCCATCGCCGATGCACTGCACAATCCTATTCTGCTCGGTTATGGCTTTCTTGTTATCGGTCACACCGACTCCGTCGGCGGCCGCCAATTCAATGTGGGTTTGAGTCAGCGGCGCGCAGAAGCGATCCGGGATGCCTTGATCGACCCATTCAATGTTAACCCGGCCGTGCTCGATGCGGTCGGCATGGGCGAGGAGCAGCTGCGCGACCCCGCGCACCCGACGTCCGGAGTCAATCGACGCGTTCAGCTCGTTAATGTCGGCAAGAAATTCTGTTTTGGCCGCTCCGGTGAACAGTTCGTGTGCCCGTGACCGGGCATGGCGTCGCGGATCGGTAGTTCGCTCTTTGCGTGCGTTCATCGCAGCCGATAGATCTGCACATTCAGGCGTTCCGACCGCGCGATCGCCCAGCCGCTTTCGAGCAGAGCAGCCGCCTATAATAATGTGAATTGGGTCGCATTCACCGCAATGGTGACATTTTTCTTTGCGTCGGCTGCCGCCGCGCATGCTTTCTCGATACGTGGCTCGATACGTGGCCGAACCCAAGCCGTACGTCGGGCAAAATCATGGCTTGGCAGCCTTCGTTAATTTCACAATGCCAACGCACTCACGCCCCAATGCGCGTGAGGATTGGCTACCGCAGTCGCGATTCGATGTCGGGGCGTGACTACAAACGAATTGGGGGGATCAATGCGATCAAAGATCCTGGCGATCGGCCTTGCCCTGATACCAGCAGCTGTTCTGGTGAGCGGCCATTCAAGCCTTGGCGAAGCGAAAGGCGATGAATGCAGGATCAAGCCCGATAGTTCGTCGCCGGCGGGCTTGCATTGGTACTATCGCGTCGACCGAGCCAACAATCGCCACTGCTGGTATCTGCATGAGCAAGGCATGCGGGTCCACTCGCTCATCAATGCGACGTCACGCCGTGCGGATACTCAGAATGACACTGCCGGCGAGCAAGTCTGGAAAACGCCGCCGCTGACCGACACTGCAGAGCCAGAATACGAGCAAAGCGAGACGACGACTGAGCAGCCCGCCGTAGATTTTACGGCCCGCTGGGTCGATCTGCCGAGATCGGTGGATTTGAACGCACACGAACTGGTTGCGGAAAGCAACGGTTATGCCGCCGAGCATGGAGTGGAAAATAGGCAAGAACAATTACCGCCTGCCTGGGCGAACGTTTCAGCCGCGAACGGCGACGTGCGGCAAAACGCCGGGACTCAAACAAACTTCGGATCAATCAGTCTGGCCGGTGCGGTGGTCTTGGCATTGTTGTTAATGTCGGAAGCATTGGTGCGGGTTGCGCGCACATCCGGTTGGCGTCTGCTGCGCTTTAATCGGCGCGCGAACCCACATCGCCGCACCGAGCGTTCTGAGCCGGCGGTAGACGCCACGCGGCATGGCCCCATCTCGCGCATTGCAACGGGGGTCGAACCAATGTCCCGAACGCAGACGGGGGTGAACGAGCTTCGGCTCCTGTTGGAGCGCGCCGGTACAGGACTGAGGCCGCCCCAGTCGTTCGCGCCGTCGAGGTCGGTGCACCGCCATGAGCACGCCAATCGTGCTCGAGCACATTCCGCTTTTGCGCGTCTCAAATCGCGATCCTTCAGCGGCATGACCTGGGCACCGCTCTGACCCGGAGATCGAACCGATGTATCCCTCGTCCACACCCTTAGTGCCCGATGACCAGTATCACGAGCGCGATTTTGCTCCGCGCGACCTGGATGCCGAGCGAGATTTGCAACGCGTGCGGCGGCCCCAGCGCCAAAACGCAATGAAAAAGCCCTCCGTTGCGAACCGAATGGTGCGATCGGTGAGCCGGTTCTGCGCGGCGGTTCTGATTGGCGTCGGGCTTACGCTGGCCGGGCAATCCTACGGTGAGCAGTTAAACCAGATGATTACGGGTTGGGCTCCGTCATTGGCTTGGCTGTTGCCCGCGCAAAACCCGAAGAAAACTGCCGAGACTGCCGTTTCATCGGAAGTGGCGCAGCAGATTAAGTTGATCGCAGTTGATCTCGCGATTGTGCGGCGGAACATGGGGCAACTCGCCGCCAATCAGGACCAGTTTGCCGCCAAGCAAGAGCAAATGAATCAGAACATTGCGACGCTGCAGCAGGTCGAGCAAGATGTCAGACAGCAGGTTCTTGCGCCGCCTGCACTCAAGGCGGCGCATCCTCCAGCGCACAACCCGCCGCAACCTTCCCCGCGGTAAGCGCGGCCGGACTTATTCGGGCGACGTGCGTTCTGGCGATGTGCGCCACCTTATCCGGGGCGTCCGCACAGGCGCGTTCTCGGCCTTGTCGTCCGCTGCGCTCACTCCCGGGGGATGCCAAGCCCACAATATCGCGCCGAAGATTATGTAGAGCGCAATCGCACCCAGCGGCATGAAGCCATACGCATACGCAAAGTCGCTAAGTCGCTGGCCGGCGAGGTCGTTTGAAGTGCCGGCACGCAGCAGGAAGCTCGCCGCCAGCACATAGGTCCCGAGCGTGCGCATGCGTGGATCGGCGATAGTCGCTGCGGTCGCCAAAATGACGGCGGGAAGCACAAAGATATAATGATAGCGGCTGGTCATCGGGGAAAGCGCCAACATGGCGATCAGGAGCACCGCCGTGTCGATGGCGACGTACTCCCTCCGGCGTGGTGACATGAGCAGAAGCACGCCGACGATCACGGCAAAGATGCCATCGACGACGATGAGGATCATTGTCGGCGTTAGGCCAAAGACGGGACCCGTCGCGAAGCGATTGATCAGGCCCCGCAGCGACTGGTTGTAGAGATTGGCGCCGTTCCAGATATCCCAGAACACGAGATTGGACGATGTGCCAGGGACCAGCGCCGGGCCGACGACCTGACGCAGCCAGTCGGTGAAATAACCGGTATGGCCGCCGCGCAACGCACCGATAACGTCAGGGATAAGACTCACCCCCAAGAACGCGACAACGAAAACGCCGCAAGCAAGAAAACGCCGCTTGAGAAGCAAATAGGGAAGATAAATGAGCGGCGAAGCGCGGATTGCGGCCGCAACCGCAAGCCACAGTCCGCCCACAGCGTCGCGGCCGTTAAACAACGCCCACGTTGCGAACATAATGATGGCCAGCGAAAGCGGGTCATGGGAGGCATAGGTGATGACGTCGAGAAAATGCTTACCGCAGGTGATCAGCATGATCGTCCGCAGCCAGAACAGGTTCTGACCGCGCGTCGAGCCAGGATAAAGCCGTTCGGCGATCGCCTCGGTTAGTCGAACCGCGAGCACCAAACAGCCGACAAAGATCACGTACCAGATCAGTCTTTGCAGAACCGCCGGCAGGAATGCGAGCGGAATGAAGAAAATCGCCAAAGCGGGCTGATATGGGTACGGCGGCAGGCAGCTCAGCAGCGCTTCGCCCCGCAAAATGCAGCGAGCGGCGGTGCTGTAAAACGGTCCCATATCCGAGCTGCGGCCGAACATCGGGTACAGAGCCGCAGCCGTCGCAATCAAAACGATCCAGTCACTCCACGGCTGCAGCCGCGCCAAGCCGGAACGTAGAAGAGCGCTCGTCCGAGAACTGGCAGCGGCGGCATCGCTCGAGCTCGCCGGATGCGCGGAAGTCTGCGTCATTGCCCCTCAAAACGCTGGTATCGAACACCAGCTAAAACCGGCACCCGTCCCCACAGCGGAGCCATTCAACCAGACAGGCAGTAGGTCGGCCACGCGGGCGGCTTGCAACAGCCCTCGATTTCCATGAAGTGTCACTTCAGCGCCACAGGATTGTGGCGTGCCAAGCCTGGAAGAAAGCATAATGTCGTTAGCTCGCCGCCACCTGATCTTAGGATGCGCCGCCGCGGCCGCCAACGCGGTTCCTAGCTGGGCGGATCCCTCGTCCAATATTTGGCCCAACAAGACAATTGTCATCCTCGTACCGTTTCCAGCGGGGGGAAGCGCCGATCTCTCGGCACGGCTATTAGCCGAGCACCTCAAGACCGTGCTTGGGCAACCTGTTGTGGTTGAGAACAAGCCGGGTGCTGGCGGCAATCTCGCCGCCGCGGAAGCGGCGCGCGCGCAAGGCGATGGCCAGACGCTGTTCATCGGCACCAATGGCACACAGACCATCAATCAAAGCCTGTACCGGCATCTGTCTTATGATCCGACGGCCGATTTTACCGCGATCGGCATGATGTGGTCGGCGCCGCATCTCGTTGTGGTTCATCCCGCGATACCGGCGCGATCGCTGGATAGCTTTATCGCTTACGCACGCGCGCGTCCGGGCGAGCTCAGCTATGGCTCATCGGGGATCGGTTCGTCGACTCATCTATTCGGCGAGATGTTCAAGGCGCGCACCGGGATCGACATGGTCCACGTGCCCTATCGGGGCCAAGCTGCTGCACTCGAAGATCTGATTGGCGGTCGAATTGCCGCGATGTTTCCGATTGTGCCGGATGTCATTGCGTCCATACGCGCCGATCAAGTGCGCGCGCTGGCGCTTGCCGCCAATTCCGCGTCCGCGATTCTACCCGATGTTTCGCGCATGCCGCAGCTTGGTTATCCTGATCTCATCGCCTCGGCCTGGGTCGCGCTCTACGCTCCGGCTCCAACTCCCGCGTCGATCATTGAGCGGTTACGCGCACAGGTCGACGCCTTATTGGGGAGCTACGCTTTTGTCGAGCGGATGAAACAAGAGGGCATCGAAGTTGAGCGCAAGCGCATCGATGAATTCGTCGCCTTTGCGCAACAGGAGCGCGGCCGCTGGGCGAAACTAATCGAAACGCTCAAGCTGCAGATTGAATGACATAACACTCTGGCGAGCGTGGTTGAGTCTATTCGTGATCACCCGAATGGAACCGGCGACCGTTTGCTCTCTTGACAGACGAGGCAGTTGCGCCAAGATTTAAAGTTGTAGCTGTCGCGGTCATGGAGGTGCGTATGCTTCCACCGGGCCAAGAAAGCCGCGATGACTGACGCCGCATCCGTTCGGGCGGCATCATAGCGGTCAATATGCGAGCGGTGCGCTGGGAGCGATCTTTCGGGGCCGCATCAGTCAGGCAAGGCCCCACCTTGGTCGCTCCCTGCGTGCGTTTCTCCTCGTGTGTGCTTCTCCCTGCGTGTGCTTATCGCATTGCGACTTTAGTCGATTCATCCTCGCATCGAAATTCCTGTCGCTAACGGCACGACGCCGCGATCTCCTGAGCCGCCAAATGTTGCGAGACGAAAGGCAAGAGCATTGGGGCGGCCGCCTGCCGGCGCGCAATGTCCTCGGCGAGCCCCTTGAACTGTGCTCGATCAAACCAATGACGGGTTTCTACCGGGACGGCTGTTGCAACACCGGCCGGGAGGACATCGGCAGTCATACCGTCTGCGTAGTCATGACCGACGCCTTTCTTAGTTTTTCCAAATCGCGTGGCAATGATCTGTCGACGCCGGTTCCGGAAATCGGCTTCGCTGGGCTTAAGGCCGGCGACCGCTGGTGCCTGTGCGCGCAGCGTTGGCAAGAGGCGTTTGAAGCCCATCACGCGCCGCGGGTCGTCCTGCGCGCCACGCATGAGGCGGCGCTGGCTTACTGCGCGCTGGGCGATCTCAAGCGATTTGCGCTCGATCTGGCGTGAGGCGCCATCGCGCCGACCCCGGATCTTACCTCTTCGCTTAGCGGCAGCGATCAAAGCTCGAATAAAGTACACGCTCAGAGAAGGCTTGCAGCCGGAATTCGCGGCCGCTTTCGGTGTTATTGCGATTGCATCCACCTTGTAGCGCGCCGCGGCCGTGCATTGCGCGTGCTGTGTAGCGGCAAATACGCAACAGATCGCGATGTTCACGAACCTGATCAATCGCGCAGCTGATGAGGACAGAGTGCTTTTCAACTTGATTGGCTGCTTTGCCATTCTCGCAGCAGCTTTTTTCCTCGGTACCGAGAGTGCTTCCGCGCACTTATTGGACGGAAAGACACCATCTACATTCGCAGAAGGTCTTTTATCCGGTGTTGGTCATCCGATAATTGGCCCTGACTATCTCGCATTTTTGCTGGCGCTTGGGATTGCGGTCGGCGTCTTTCGATTGAGTTTTTTTAATCCATTCCTGTTTGTCGCCGCGATGATCTGCGGTGTTACCATGCATGTAGCGGGACTCTATCTCCCTGCGGCCGATCTGATCGTTCCGGTATCGGTCTTGATCGCCGGACTGATGCTCATCATCGAAGAGCGCATTCCACCGGCTTGGTGGATGGCGGTGTTCGTCGCGGCGGGGATTTTTCACGGCTACAGCTACGGTGACTCGATCGACGCTGCGGAACCCATACCGCTTATCGCCTACCTGACCGGGCTTGCCGCGGTCCAAGTGATAATGACGGTCGGGGTGGCATTCGCGACGCGTGGATTATGGAAGCTCTGGAGCATGGCGCCGCGGCTCGCTGGCGCCGCCTTCTGTGGCGTCGGGTTCGCCGCTTTGGTCACTGAGCTCATCCACAGTAATTGAAACTTGATCGTAACCGCGGTGAGTACACCGCCTCTACCCGTATGCCGTTGCGGTATCAGGCCGATTGCGAGCGGGACGCCAACTGTCCGATTAATCGGCGCCACTGATCGAATGCTCGGCGCCGGGTGAATCGAGCATCCAGCATTTGCCGCGCTTGGGCGCCCATTTCGGCAATGCTTTTGGGCTGTTCTGACCAGCGCCGCAGTGTATCGGCCAATGTCGCTGCGTTCTCCCAGCCTAATGATTGTGCCGCAGCGATGTTCCCGTATCAAGCGCCCGATTTCTCCTTCGGAGTCGCCGATCATCAGCATCGGTTTGCCGGCTGCTGCGACGGCGTAGAATTTGCTCGGGACAATCAAGCCCTCGAGCGCCGGACGGAGAGAGAGCCAATGCGCGTCGGCAACGCCCAACGAATACGGCAGCATGGCGCGCTCTTGATAAGGGCGAAAGCGAAACGAATTCTCAAGGCCGCGTGCTTTGACGGCCTTGGCCAGATCTTCGAAATGTTTGCCGCCGCCAACCATGAGGAAAACGATGCGGGGCTCATTGCGCAGCCGTTCTGCGGCGCCCAGCACCGTCTCGAAGTCATGAGCACGGCCTAGATTGCCGGAATGGCCGACGACGAATTTTCCGGACAGATGCCAGGCCTGTCGCAGCGGATTGTCGTTCTCCGCCGCCGGTTTGATCGTCTCGTCATCGCACCAATTGGCAATAACATGGACGCGCGCCGCCGGAACGCCAAACCCTTGGATGCGCCGGGCCATCAGTTCGCCGACCACCACGGTGTCATCCGCCTCCCGTAGGCTGCGATTGCGCAATGTGGCGAGAGCCGAGGCCACCGGGCCACGGAGCAGAGGCACGCCAAGAATACTGGCGGTTTCCGGATAGATATCTTGCAGCCAGTTGACCAGGTGCGCTCGCCGCTGTCGCGTAATCGTTGCAAGCGCGACCGACAGCAATGGCGGATCGGTTTTTGCAACCACAATGTCGGCCGCCCCTGCGATCTCGCGGAGGTGGCGTCGCACCGATCGGTAAAACGAAAGATAATCAAGCGCGCGTCCGGATAGCGCGGCGCGGCCAAAGCGGGTCGACGCCACGCGATGTACCTGCACGCCGCTTATGTTTTCGCTTTCGGGCAATGCTGCGCAAGAGTCGTCATAGAGTTGCCTTGACGTGATGACGTGCACGTCGTGGCCGATCGCGGCCAGGTGAAAAGTCAGATCGGAGAGGATTTGGCTGGTGGCGGAGTGATCGGGGAAGAAGTATCGATTGACAAAAATAACACGAGCCATCGGAGCTTTGGGGCGCTGGATTGGTCGAGTAATTGAATTAAGGATACCATCGACTGCGCAAATTACGAACCCACATTCTTTGCCGCGTTTTGCACCAGTGAGTCATGGCGCAGGGCGGCATCGGCGAACGAGATCGCGAAATAAAAAATGGAACCGGATGGGCAAATCTAATCGCCCTCGGACTCTGGGAGTGAGGCGAGGCGCTGGACCAGTCGCAACCAGCATTGCTGTGCATCTAAGAAGCTTTGTCGAAGTGCGGGTTCTGGCTGGGCCGCAGCCTTTCGCGCGCAGTCCTTTGCATGCGCATGGCATTCCCGTACTTCATCGCTCAATTTTTGCAGCATGTCTGCGCGCCGCGAACTGAACCAAGGCCGAAGATTCGCTGTGTGACGATAGCCGAATGATTGTGTGTGGAAAGACTAACACAGCGAACCGAACGTCGGTGAAATTCTCTCATCGTTTATGAAAAATCTTCACGGACGGCCTTTGCGAGGACTTATCCGCTGCGCCGAGCGCCAAGTCTTGTTTGCGCTAAAGTGCTGGTTTTTGCTTGGGACGCGCGGCTACGCCTCGGCGCTCTGATCACGCGCGATGGATGCTTTTACAGTGCCGTCGCTCAGCAAGCTCTCAAAATAGCTGATGGTTCGGCTAAGCCCTTCTTTTAGTTGCGTTTTGGGAGACCAACCGAGCAGGTCATTGGCCTTTGAAATATCGGGGCGGCGCTGTCGCGGATCATCCTGCGGTCGCGGCCGATGGACGATGTGCGAGCGCGAGCCGGTCAGCTCGATTACCAAGGAGGCCAGTTCCAAGATGGTGAATTCTTTGGGGTTGCCCAAATTGATGGGACCGATCACCTCATCCGGCGTGTTCATGAGCCGCATCAGGCCATCGATTAAATCATCAACGTAACAGAATGAGCGGGTTTGGAGGCCATCGCCGAATACCGTGATGTCACGGCCGAGCAGGGCCTGGACGATAAAGTTCGAAACCACCCGGCCATCGTTAGGGTGCATGCGCGGCCCGTAGGTGTTGAAAATCCGCGCCACTTTGATGGCGAGCTTGTGCTGGCGCCAATAATCGAAAAACAGCGTCTCGGCACAGCGTTTGCCCTCATCATAACAAGAGCGCGGTCCTATCGGGTTGACGTGCCCCCAATAATCCTCGCCCTGCGGATGGACGCTGGGATCACCGTAGATCTCGGACGTCGAAGCTTGAAGGATTTTGGCGCGCAGGCGCTTCGCCAATCCCAACATGTTGATGGCGCCGTGCACGCTGGTCTTGGTCGTTTGCACCGGATCGTGCTGATAATGGATGGGGGAGGCGGGGCAGGCCAAGTTGTAGATCTGGTCGGCCTCCAGATAGAGCGGAAACGTGACATCGTGCCGGATGACTTCAAAACCATGATGATCGAGCATGCTCTCGATGTTACGACGTGTTCCGGTGAAATAATTATCGACGCAGATGACATCGGCGCCCTGCTTGAGCAAACGCTCGCACAGATGCGAGCCGAGAAATCCGGCTCCTCCAGTGACCAGCACACGCGTTTCGAGGTGCAACCTCAATCTCCCCGGGGATCGGCCTAATCCAGTTTAGCCCAGCACACCAAAACAAATCAGCTGATCTGTCAACACAGCGTTACCGGATCGTGCAATCGGCCCATTTTGCCGCTCCTGTAGACAATCATCAGCGGCATTGTCGGTACATACTCAGGAGCTCTGGGCCGGACAGGTAAATCGTTGCGAGGCCCAGCCCGCCATTACGGCTGATCCACTGCCGAATTGGCGTCGGATAGATGTTCCAAAGCGTGCGTGTGGCAGGATCATTAATGATCTCGAAGCCGAGAAAGCCAGGACGCCAGGCGGCGTGAAAACCAAGCACCGCGTTTGAAGTAACACAGATCCGATCATGCGGCACAATGCCGAGCACGAGCGTACAGGCCGACGAACAGATGCCGTCGATAACGATCTGCTCGCCGGCATCACGAAGGGCCATATAGCGCGACCAATAGGCGCCGATATTGCCGCCGCGATCACTTGTTATGCGGACAACGGCGGCGGCGTTTTCCGCCAACCCCCACATCAATATCAAGGTGAGCGCTATTGTGAACACGATGCGCAAAGGACGCACAAGTTCAGCGTTGCGATGTAAGCACGTGAGCATATCGGATAGCGCAGTTCTATGAGCGATATCAGCTGGCACAATTCGATCGTGATGTGAGCGAGGCGCACTGCTGGAATTCACGAAACTAGAACGGGCCCTCGTCCTCCCCCGGCTGCAAATAGTCGAATTTTCTGTCGCCGAAATCATGGTAGCCAAGATGGGCGGCCCCGGCTGCCGAAATGAGAACTTCGCAAAGGATTAAAGTCGCTTCAAGTGCGCGGTGCGAATTCGGCGCGTTTTCGCATCAACCTAGAGGGCTCATTGCATTGGCGATCGGTTCCTGCCTTACCGTCGCAGGTTCGCGCGCGAACGGACTGGTTGTTGAATCGAGAGTACGAGGGTCAGTTACCGCGTGACGGAAAGGGCGGCTGCCTCTCGCTCGAGGGCCTCAGCGTCTTCCATCAGTTGCAGGCTCATTGTTTCAAGCGCGCCGCGAATGCCGCGAGCGGATCGTCTGCGGGCTAGCCACCTGCAAAATTGCGCCTTGCGGCGCAAACAACAAGGCATATCCGTAGCCGCGGGGCAGGAATGGCAGGCCTCTGCGTCACAAAATCTCATGGCGATGTGCTCGGTATTTTCGCCTCAGGCTGCCACACGATTGTGGAAGAGCCGTTAACCGCAATGGTACGACTGTAAAAGAAGTACAACAGGTATAGCCAACGATTTTAGTCGATTCCGCAGATTCCATCGTCAAAATGGGACGCTGCGCGACGATCTTTTAAGGTTCTTTCTCTAGCCGCATGGCGAAATAGGCGACGGTCTTCGCGTACACCTCGGACTCATTCCACTTCTGCAAAACACGAAAATTGGCCGAGCCTTCCGTCCATGGCTGATTGCTGGTCCAACCGTAGTTTTTGAGATAGTTTGCCGTCGACGCGAGCGCGTTCAGGGCGCTGTGAATTAAATCGCGGCGTCCATAGCCTTCGAAATCAACGGCAAACTTCAAGTAGGAGGACGCTAAAAATTGCGTCTGACCGATTTCGCCGGCCCATGCCCCGATCATGTCGCTTGCCGCCAGGTCACCGCGCTCAACTATCCGAAGCGCATCAAGCAATTCGGACTTAAATTTTTCGGAGCGTCGACAATCGTAGGCCAAGGTTGCGAGTGACCGAATTGTCGAATATTTGCCTTGATTGACACCGTAATCGCTTTCAAGTCCCCAGATCGCTACCAGCACTTCCGCCGGGACACCATAGCGGTCCTCAATCCGCTGGAATATTGACCCGTATCGTTTGAGCATGTTGGCTCCCTTGCGCAAGCGATCGGGCGATACCATCCGGCCGGAAAATTGTTCAAAGCTTTGCTGAAATACGCTTTGTGCATGGTCGCGGGTGATAATGGCGGGATCGTAAGTAACACCATTCAATGCGGACGCGATCGTCTTTTGCGAAATGTCCTGGGTGGCCGCTTCCTGTTTGAAGCTTTCGAGCCAGTCGGCAAAATTGTCGCGCTGGCAATCCGCGGCGACCGCTGTGCCAAGCGATAAGGCGATGCATGCCGCCGAGATGATTGGGAACGCAAGTCGTCGTCTAATGCTTGTTGCCGCTGTGCGTCGCATCAGGAGTTCCTTCCGTTCAAAATGCAGCTTCAACAAATTGGCCAAAGTTCGGTTGTAACTACTGTCGTCACCGCACTGCGGCGCTTGGCTTGGAAGCTCACAAGCGGCGGCATGCGCGTGATGTCGAGCGACCATCAGGCAGGCACCCTGCGCCCCGTGGTGCCGCGATTCCGGTGCAAATTTTGATTTGACATGTGGCGGTTGGGCAACACCCGGTAAGCGCTTCGAACAAGAGAGGAATCCGTGCCGCACGGGATCAGGAGCTAAGTCGTTTGGCACACCTAACGGGGATAACCCAAGCGGACGGCGGGACCACTGCCGACATTGCTGCTGAGAAATGCAATCTGGATCAGGTCCGGCGGGGCGTTTCACTCAATAATAGTGCCATCGGCCGGCATAGTACCGGCAATGCCGGTAGAAGGAATTATCGATCCAGCATGCATGAGGACTATTCGGCGGTCCCCAAAACGGTCTCCCCCAGATTGCGCCGATAACGCCGCCGACCACAGCGCCGGGTGGCCCAGCAACCACAAGCCCGGTTCCGGCACCGAATGCTGCGCCAACAGCATCTGCTTGCGAACTGGTCGGAGCAGCAAGCATCAAGAGAATTGGTACGGCTGCCAATAATATCTTGCGCATAGACTCCCCCCTTCGATGATCTAATTGGAAGTTGGGAGTGTGGTCTTTCGACGGCCCGCGGCAGACTGCAGGTGATTTTTCCCTTCATTGTGCTGAAATAGTAACAGTCGCTCACCTTCGGACGCGTCCGCTAAAAAGCTTGGGGGATCTAGAAGCGCCGTGTGGACGAGGAGATCGTTTAGATTGCCTGTGGCCAATCAATGCTTCGACCTGACGGATCACTAATTGGATGTCATCCGCCCCAAGCTTAAGACCCGCCGCGATCAATTTGGAGAGCCACTGATCGCGTTCCAAATCTCGCGGTGACTTCTCAGCCATCGTCGATTTGCGCAATTTCATTGCACGCTGGCGATCAGATCTGATCAATCGCACTATTTCGCGAACCAGCGCGTTGCCTCTGACGGTCAGGAACGTCTGCGTCCTGCGCCCGTCTTGCGGATCTATCACCTGCTGGACGAGGCCATAGCCAGGTTGGCGCCCACGACTGCGGGAGCTAAGGGCCAACAAGATGCGTGTCATTACTGCCTGAGTGGTCCCGGCGCGTTCGGCATATTCCGAAACGCTGTGACCTTCCTCCAACGCCACAAAAAGGAAGGCGTAGGCATGTTGCAATGGCATTGTCCGGCGAATGGCTCGGAACGCCTCCATGAGCAACAGGCATTTGTGGAGATTGTCGTCCTTAGCTTCACGAGATCTGTGCAAGGCTTTTTTGTCCGGCTGCTTGGCCTGTCGCACTGATCGGCAAACACGCCCCTTTCATCATACCTGATCCGTACTAGTGGCCAACACGCGGTGTTCCCCCTGCCAGAACGATTTGCATCCATGCCCGATCGATATTTTGTCCGCTCAGGATGACGGCCACCTGCCGCCCTTGCAGCTGCGCACGCTCCTTCATTAGGGCAGCGAATGCTGCTGCACCGGCGCCCTCAGCGCAATTGTGGGTCGCGGTATAGATTGCTCGGATCGCCTCGGCAATTTCGTCTTCGGTCACCTCAATAATTCGGTCCGCGCCCTTGCGAATGACGTCGAGCGCTGTCGAGTCCGGCACGCGCACGGCCATGCCATCCGCGAAGGTTTGCGCGGCATTGGTGGGTACCACAAAGCCCGCAGTGAAAGAGCGCAGATAACTGTTCGCTGCTGCCGCGACTACGCCTACGATCTTTGTCTTTAATCCAAACGCATCGCGCGTGCCAATCAGGCCGCAAATGCCAGAGCCGAGACCAATCGGCACATAGACCGTATCAAGACGATCAAAGGCCCTAAACAGTTCCTGTGCGTAAGTCGCGACCCCAATGACGAGGTCTCGATCAAACGAGGGCGCGTATTCGAGGTCGCGCTCGGACGCGATCTGTATCGCGGCCGCTTTTGCCTCATCGAAGTCGTTGCCATGCTCGATGAGTTCGGCGCCGAATGCGTGCATCGCTGCATTTTTTTCAGTGGAGTTTCGGTGTGGCGCCACGATCGTGACGGCAACGCCAGCGCGCGCCCCGGCGTAAGCCAGCGATTGACCGTGGTTGCCACGCGTGGCTGTGATCACTCCCTTGACCGCCGGCCGATCGCGCTTGAGCCGGTCAAAATAGACAATCCCGCCGCGCACCTTGAAAGCACCGATTGGCGTGTGGTTCTCGTGTTTGATGATGACGTCAACGCCCGTTAGCGCCTTTAGCAAAGGCCACGCATATTGCGGCGTTGGCGGAACGCTGTGATGAATCAGCGGGATTACATCTTCGAGCTCAGCGCGCGTAAACATTCAGTCCAACCCAGTCAGGCGCATGCTAAGCGCTCGTAACTGCTCACGCGCACGCTCGTCATAGGCTTGCACGTTGGCCCTTGACGGTCGCAGCCCGTTGTAAAACTCGCCTGAATGACCATCGAGCGTTTTCGACACCGCGAGGTTGAGAATTGCTTCGGCTCCTTCTTCGACTGTACTGACCGGAGTGACCCCGCTCTGCCGTACCATTGTTGTCGCCATGTAAGTAGCCGGATGCAGGCAATTCGCCGTCACCGTTGCAGGAGCGAGTCCGCGCGCAAGATCGAACGTGAACATGATCTGGGCGAGCTTCGCTATTAAATGCTCGTCCCGTCTTCGCGCATGAGAGAATTAATTGGCTCCTTGTCCGCCCCCTGGACCAAAAACCGTAACCGATGACCGAAGCCAGAGCTTGGCACCGGCGAGAGCGACAGCGCTGCGATGTCGCACGCCTAGCTTATCGAACAGCTTGGCAACATGGATTTTCACGGTGCCTTCTCCTATTCCAAGCTTGCGAGCGATCTCCTTGTTGGATAGTCCGACGACAATCAGATGAAAAATTTCACGCTGACGAGTTGTCAACAACTCAGCTTCGATAGGCGGGATTGGCGCATATCTTACCAGGTAATGCACGAGAGCCTCAACGCCGATGCCTTGTTTCTATGAAGGTGCCACACTAGTCGTTGTACTCACTTGATCTAAATCGGAACCTAAAAATGCTTCGATGCGTCTGACTGCTGCGGCGGGTTTCGTTAATCGAGAATTGTCTTACACACCGATTTGCAAAAATTTAGCAATAATTTAAGCGAGCAAATTAAGTTGCGCGTAATCGTGAGGGCCCATGCTTTGAACTTAGCCCAATCGAGTGGTGGACACCCATGATTTCGTCCACGTTCGAGCGACGTCGCGCCCCCCGCCATCCTGTTCAACAAATAGGGATGATCTCTGCCCAGTCGGGTGGGGATCCGCGCTACTGCCTCATTGTGGATAGGTCCGATGGTGGCGTGCGACTCCGCACCACGTCGGATTTTGAGGCTCCTGACCAATTTGTCCTGCGCTTTGCAGCGACAGAAGCAAGATACAATGTGGTTTGGCGCAAAGGTTCGATCTTGGGCGCTAGGCTCGTCGCTTGAGCGCGCGACAAGCAACGTTGGCTGCGCCCGTGTCGCCACTCTTTCCTCAGCCGCAAGTCATGTTTTGGGCCGTTTTTCCTAAATTGTGACGTAACCCGACGGTGGGTTCTCAATAAGAGAGCCTTATCAAATCGCTGGCGGGCACCTGGCGCGACATGGGCTTTGTAATCCGCAGTACTCTAATCATCGCAATTTTTGTGGCGACGCTGTCAGCTACGCGTAGCGCCCACTGCGCACCGTCTGAACCATTCGGCAACCACACCGTCGAGGTGGCCGACGGCCCGCTACTCGAAAAGTGGTTTGCAACTGTTAACAAGCTTGGTCGTGATCATGCGCTATTCGGGGCGTGCAGTGATAGCAACGTGACTGAATGTGGAGCCGCGCAGCAGTTAGGCGCCATCATTGAAGATGCAAAAGCGCAAAACGGTCTGGCTGTCCTCGGACATATCAATCGCGCCATCAACTTTGAGATTAAGCCCGTGGTGCAGAGCGATTGGCGGAGCCCACTCGAGGCGATCAATGGCGGCGGTGATTGCAAAGCCTATTCTATCTCCAAATATTTTGCCCTGCTCGAGGCAGGTGTTGCAGCGGATCACTTGCGCCTTGTCATCGTGCATGCGCGCGGCCAATCGGGCAATCACATGGTGCTCGCGGCTCTATGGCAAGATCGCTGGTTTATCCTTGATAACTTGACGCTTACGCTTGTGCCAGACGAGGCTTCGCAATACGTGCCTTTGCTGGTTTTGGATGACAAGGGTGTGCGGAGTTACGTCGCCCCAGCCGTGAATTACTAAAGCTATTTGCTTGCTTGGACAGGCTAATATCGTCCATCATCTTTGATCTTAAATCACCGCAACGAAGCGCTGTGGACTGCGGTGGCGACGACGAAGCTCAGCAGTATATTCGCGTGTAAGCAGCGTGAAAAACAAAAAGGCCCGCAAAGCCAGGGCTAGTTTGGTTTGATGAAGTGACGCCTGGCGACAGGGACGATCGATAAGTTACAGCGCAACTATCGTTGGCTTGCTTGGCGGACGACATCGCTAGAGCCGTTCATGGCTGCATCCAGTTCAAGCTGCTGGTGGACAAGCGCCGACATTGCGTTTGTGTTTTGCGCGATCGCGCGCCACAACTCGTCGTCACTCAGGCTTGCGCCCTGCGTGGGGATGCCCCACCACACGAATTACGCGCTCCACGCAGTGATTAGTCTGCTTGGATCAAACTAAAAACAGCTTAACGCCGATTTTGATACAGTCGGAGAAGATGGCCACGGGCCGGAAGCTTATGCCAAGACGGCGCAAACCCGCACACCGCACGACCGCTGTGCGGCTCGCACATAGCCGTCTCGGAAGTCGCGCGCGCATATTTGACGATGATGACGTTATCGAGCTGCTAAGAGCCGCAATTGAGCGCGAAGGAAATCAAGGCGCATTCGCGAGGCGGCATAAGATTGGGCGTAGCTATGTCAATCAGATCTTGAACCGGAAAAAGCCTGTGAGCACAGCCATTCTAAAAGCTCTCGGGCTTCGCAGAGTGTACGCGTCTGTGGAGCGAGATCCTGAACAAGACCACGAGTAATGAAGCCATGCCGCTTTCCGCCCCTCGTCCCGGTAGACCCCCCTGGTGGCCGCGGTTTTGAACCCGGCGATAAAGCTGATGTGGACCGAAACATCCAGCGTTTCGCGGCACTTCCCAGGGGTATGGTCGGTTCAATAAGCGACGTATTTGGGGGCATCGGCCGAAGAAGGACCGGACCTGCCCGTAAAGGTGCCTTAATTCACGGCATACTTCCCGGAAGCGGGAAGGGGTCGGGACCATCCACTGCTGTCACACCTATTTAGATCGAAGCGGCGCTGTTTTCGCTCGCGGCAACGCGCTCGTCAGACGACTGCTGCGCCGGCGCACTCTGGTTTTCCTGTTTCTTCGGCAATTGTGGCACTCACCAGCGGCGAAGTGTCTTCGGCCCCAGGCCACAAGCAAGTCATCGCGCACCGGAGCAAGGCCAGCAAAGCAGAGCATCACAAAAAGCGGCCGGTAACTGAGGCCAAGCATGGGGAGCGTGCGCCCGGACCCCGAACCATCCTCACAGCCGACACCATCGATCCTTCACCGGTGCCGCAACTGTCGCCCGATCTCGTTGCGGTGAAGCAGGCGCTCCAGCTGGTGCAGCAGCACAAGCTTAGTGACGCGACGAAGCTCGCGGCATCGATCGACGATCCGGCGGCGCGGAAACTCATCGCCTGGGCTGCGCTGCGCGATCCCGATAATCCCGCCGGGTTCGACGACTACAATAGCTTCATCCAAGCCAATCCCGATTGGCCGAGTATCCCGCTGCTGCGCCGGCGCGCCGAGGCAAGGCTGTGGCAAGAGCGGCGCGATGCGGCGACGGTGCGCCGCTTTGTCGGTGCGCACCCCGCCAGTGCGCCCGGCCGACTGGCGGTCGCGCGCCTGCTGCTGGGCGACGGTGATCGTGCGGCTGCCGCACGCGAGGTGCAGGCCGTATGGCACGCGGCAGAATTATCGGCCGAGTTGGAAACCGCGGTCGCCACTGCATTCCACGACCAATTGACTGCTGCCGATGACATTGTGCGTATGGACCACCGCATCGGCGCCAAGGATTTTCCAGCCGCGATGCGGGCCGCGAAGCGGCTCGGCTCAGCTCAAGTGGCGATCGTGAAGGCTTGCGAGGAGACCGAGGCGAACAGCAGCAAAAGCGGGGCGCTACTGGCAGCGGTCCCAAAGGAGGCACAGGCTGATTTAGGCTACGCCTTATGCCGGCTGCACTGGCTATTGGCCCATGACGATGTTGCGGCGGCGGTCAAGCTGTTGGGCGAAGTTTCAGGCGATGATTTGCGTCTCCAGGACACCAATGAATGGTGGCGAGAGTGTCGCATGCTGGCGCGCCGACTGCTCGATCTCGGCGAGCCAAACACCGCCTACCACGTTGTCCGCCAAGTAGCGGCTCCGGCCAATCCTTATTACCGCGCAGAATTTCACTTCATGCCAGGCTGGATCGCGTTGCGTTTCCTGTCGGATCCAATCACGGCGCTGCGGCATTTCGCGAAAATCGACGAAGGCTCGAGCGATCCGATTGTGTTGGCGCGTGCCGCCTATTGGCGCGGCCGCGCGTTCGAGGCTGCCGGCCAGCTCGACGAGATGAAGGCACAATACGAGCGGGCAGCGCGCTATCCCACCGCCTATTACGGCCAGCTCGCGCGAGCGCGACTCGGCTTTAACGAGATTGCGTTGCGTCCGTCACCCCAGGCCAATCTGGAAAACGCGAGCAACGATGTGCCCCGCGCCTTAGAAAACCTTTATGCGATTGGCGAACTCGACCTAGTTTTGACCTTCGTCACCGAGTTCGCTGAGAGCAGCACCGACCTTGCCACGCTGAACGCGGTTGGCGAGCTGACCGCACGCCACCACGATGCTCAGGCGATGCTCGTTCTGGGAAAGACGGCGCTGGCCAGAGGTCTCGCCATGGAGCGGTACGCGTTTCCCGAGGTCGGCGTGCCAACCTATAGCCCAATCGCGCCAGCAATCGATCACTGTATGGTCTATTCGATTGTGCGCACCGAGAGCGGTTTTGATCAGCGCGACACTTCGCCGGCTAATGCGGTGGGGCTCATGCAGGTTACGCCGGAGGCCGGTCGCGATACCGCGCAACGGTTTGGTGTTGTCTACGATTGGCAGCGTCTCGTCGCCGATCCGATCTACAATACACAGATGGGCGCCGCCGAGGTCAGCGCGCTCTTTAAGGAATATACGGGTTCCTATGTGATGACGTTTGCCGGCTACAATGCCGGCCGCGGCCGGGTGCGACAGTGGGTGGCGCAGCACGGCGATCCGCGTGATCCCAAGGTCGATGCGGTCGATTGGGTGGAGCGCATCCCAATGGCGGAGACGCGCAATTACGTGCAGCGGGTTATGGAAAACCTGCAGGTCTACGCGGCACGCCTGGGCGCCAGCGTCGCCACCGTCGAGCCTAACCTGCACCGCGTGACGGCCATCGAGTGGCCCGCCAAGCCAACATTTGTGGATGCCATTCCACACTAACTATCTCGCCCATACCGCCGATTTTAAAAAAGTTTGCTCACCGGAAAAGCCAAAGAAGCGCGACGACAATCGCCATAGCGATGATGGCGGGAAGGAGCCTGTGTGGTGCTTCCTGCTCAATCATGGCTGCCGGCTTTGGATTCGCAGGCCGGCAGAAAAGCTAGCTATTGGTTCAACATGACGGAATGTCGCGCCGACATGACTGATCTGCACAATCCCGTAGCGAAAATCGTCGTGGCGAACTAGAGGTTAGGAACGGGCGGCTAATGCGATGGGCCGATGCCATGAGGGTTCCTGATTACATCGCATTCGCCATTTTGTTCGTCCTGATGATGTGGATCCTCCCTGGACTCGATGGCGCACACGGCAGAAACGACCAGGAGTCCGGCTATGGTGGGGCGGCCGGATCCTGTGGGAGCTCTGTGCTGACCGGCCCGCTGCGGGACTTTTTGGGTGTGAATTTTGCGCTAGGTCAAATTGCGTGAACGCAAATCGAGATATTCGGCCGTTTCCGCGCTGAAAAAAGCTCCACGAATACCTCCCTCTGCCATTACTGGCGGCAGACGTGGGCTGCTGCGCGGCACTTGGCCTCGACTTGCAACGGTGTCGGGGCCTTCTTTTTTTGCCGCACTCAAAAAGAAACGTCGGGAAGCCAAGAGCCTCCCGACGATTCCCCCCACCTGAAGAACTTTGACTTGACGAGGACGTCCGTCAAAGCCTTTGCATCGTCCGCCCAAGGACGCAGCGCCGTCAATCCATCTGGAAGCTGAATATTCAAATAATCCCGAGCGTTGCCAAAAAAACACATTCATGTTCTGAGCGCATAACATCCGTGATTTCCGCCCTCGCGCCTAACTGCCTTTTGGCGCTACTCTTCCAACGTCGCGCTGGCGGTTGAGTACACCCATGTCCGTAACTGCCGGTTCGACAACCCAACATGCCGACCCGGAACTCGGCAGGTATGGGGGGACGAAAGCAAAGCTGCCGGCTACTCACCTGGCCGGCGGCTTTGCTGTCTGAAGTGCCATTGCGAATTAAAGCGAATTTTAGTGCTGTGCATCACTACTCACAGCATTGATCCGCATTTGAATAATCAGGCGTCGACATCACCCGTACCGTCTGTCCGCGGATGGACGGCCAAAAGCGGCGCAGCCTCGGCCTCGACATTGGAAGGGTGTCGGGGCTTCTTTTTTGGCGCGCTGTACATAACCAGTCGCAAGCTTTCCAAAGGTTTAGTCACAGCACCGTCGTGCCGCGGCCTCACTTCCTCCGGCATCGGGCAGTGTAGTTGCTGCACGTCCCCCAATGGCCGGACCAAAAAAGCGTGCTTCCTGGCCCCGACGGAAATCGTCGGGGCCTCTCTTTTTAACCAAACAAGGCATGGAAAACTGTGAAGCCGCAAAAAAGCCGTTACGCGGACGCTAATCTTCTCTGGTCGGGCGGGCGTCCCCCTTCGCGGAACGAAGAGCGGGGACGAAAGGTGAAATCACCGCATTACCTTCACCGCCGGTTCGACACCCAACGACTGCTGTCCAAGAAAACGGCACGTATGGGGGACAAGGCAAAGCCGTTGGCTTCCCAAAGGCCGGCGGCTTTGCTGTCTGAGTGTCCCGAGGAGGGGGAGCAGTCCTTTCGCCGATTTCTGAGTTCGTTGCCTTCCCGAATGCCGTCAGTGCGAATGAAGGACTATGACACCTTCAGTAACAGATCGGCGGCCTAGGCCGGCTGACCGATCATTACGTCGTCTCTGGTGTTGTCGTTGACCGAAGTCTGCCGACCACCGCCGGCTCTGCAGTTCGCCAGCGCCTTGTCGGAGGCGGCCCGCAAGAAAATAAGGCCGCTCAACCAGGGCGGCCTTAGTTTGGGGAGAGAAAACGATTCTCCTCCCCTAAAGGATCGTTCCCATCTTTAGCTAAAGCAATTGACGCCGTGGCAAATTGATTTCGCTCAAAAATCGTGCGGCGGTGCAAAAATTTCGGTGGCGCGGCCGAACGATCAGAACGTCGGCCGAGACTCAGAGAAGATCCATGACACACTCGATGTGTTCGAGTACTTGTTGTTCCGCTTCATAGCGTTTTGCCACCGTTGTCGCCAACCACCGGCCGCCGGCCGAAAGCAATCGTTCAAGGGCGTCGCTGACTGGAGGATTGGTGTCAAAGTGTCGGGCGATCAAAGCAAGTCTTCTACAATAACGATCCATAGCCGACTCGTCATTGCGGCGAACGGCATCGCCCATACCCTTAAGCAGGGCCTGTAAGAGAAGCCGCTGAGTAGAAGCCATATAGCTAAAAGCCGCAAAATATTTGACTGCGCAACTGTCTCGCGACCTCGCGTCTGAACCGCATTCGTCCCTGGCGCTCGAAAGGCGACTGGCACGATATCCGCTTTGAGAGGGAAAAGCGGACATTTGGCCGACCTGCCGTCATGCCCGCTGCTCAATGACCTGCGCGTAAATCTGATCCTGAGCGTCCAAAAAAAGTGAATGAGGTCAGGATCGGTCATCGAACGCGTGTAGTCGGGCGACGGCGGTCTTTAAACGTGAGCTTTTCGCTCATCACAGTGGCGCCGCTCCACGATGATCAGGCGGCTGCGTCACCAATACGCGACATTCCTTGCACTCGAAAACGTCAGAGTTTGGGACTGCTCCCATGCAGCTTCCGCAGGAAGGACATAGTGTGAATTGAGTGATAGGCTTCGGACCAATGCTGGCCAAATGACCTGATTCAAAGAAAAGGCCATTGGCAAGCGGCTCACGAGCATGAGGCAGTGCGGTCATGGCGGCGCTTAATAGCAAGTTGGCAGGGCGGCTTCGGAGGGCCTACTCGGCATCCACCAACTCACGCGCGGCCCAATAGACCGTATCTTCAAACTCGTAGCCGCAGGCCTCGCACGACCACACGTTGCGAACCCGGTGATCGGGAAAATGCTCAGACCACTCGGGTGCGGTCAGAACCGCACCGCACTGCGCGCACTGATTTCCTGAAGTTCTTTCCACCGGCCCCTCCCGACACACCGTTAACCGCCGTCACTGGCGCGCCACCCCCAAATCAAGAGACCGTGGCGAGAGAAAGACAGTACTTCGGCGACCGCCAGGCAAAAATAAAAACCCCCGGCGTTTATTCGCCGGGGGTCCCCTCCGGTCCAAATTGTACGGAAATGGAACCGTTGAGGTTGTGATCTGAGAATACCTTTTCAGGACCGTGGCCTATGGCGTTTCTGCCCACAGTAAAAAACTATTCCGCTGAGCGTCCGCGTTAGTCGGTTGCAAACCATGGCACGAACGCACCACAGCAACCTTCCGTTCGCGACGAGCAGTAAGGTTGCGGGCACACCACGAGCCGGTTACGCTCGATGGCATGCGGGGGGTGATTGCTATCGCCGGACTTATTGCCATGACGGTGGCGTCGTGTAATCGCGCGCAACCGGTGGCCGTGAACGCACCGCTTTCCGAGACCGCTTCCGACTCTGCACGGGCTACGCCAGACGATCCGCCGGCAACAGGTTCTGTCGCGCAGGGCGCAGATCCGCGGCTCGCGTGCACGCAACAGCTAGCCGCTGAAATCGTGCGGGTGCAACACACCTTGCAAGCATCGAATGATGCTTGCGTCGTCTATTGGCGTTCACTGGAGGTGCGGCGGCACCCGGAGCGAGCGTTCTATCTGGAGTGTAACGGGTTGAAGGCTTACCCCGACCCGCAGCCGCCGGGCCATCCGATCGCGCTTGCGGACTGCGACCGCAAACTTCGGGAGCGTCAAGCACGAATGGGGGTCCCGGTAACCGGGATGAGCGACGAGGAGAAGGCAACATACCGGGCCACATGGGGCGGCGGTTGATCGCGCGATTGCCGCATCGGTCTGTCCAGCTTCAAGTGCACGTAATCGGAGCTTTGGTTATTGCCGATTATAGATGTGACGAAGGGGTGCCGCGATGCGTTCGGCCTACGACATTCCAAGTCTGCGTGGTGACCCAAGCGCAACGCTCCAGAAACAATTTGTGATTACAAATTGTCGCCAACTCAGAGCCATAATTTGTTGTGGCAATAGCGGCCCCAACCTCAGTTGGGGTGTCGGGGGATGGGGACACTGAGATCGGAGCCGCACTCTCGTGGGTGAGAGCGGCTCCGATTTTATATCCGATGCGACCTAAGCATATTGAACTTTTGGTTAACCAAACGTGATTGTGGTTAATGGAGCAAGTAAGTCGTTGTTCTGTCACCCCGAATTCTATGCAAGCAACGCAAAGCTCACAGAAATCTGAGCATCAACCTCGCTAAACTTCGCAACTCGCTCAAAATCACCTGGATCGCGCCATCGGCTCTTTCACTTCATCCGCAGAAGCGGAGGATGATCCCATTGAAGAGTATGCGGGCCCATCCAACATCATACCGCTTAATCGTTTGAACACAGGGCGCCAGCACGTTTCGGTGCACCTGATGTTGATTAAAACAACAAGAGGCGCGCTGACCGAAAAGCTGACTATGCCGTCCCTCGGTGGCGTCATGTCATCGCCACGCTGGCTGTCACGCAAATGCCAGACCGCGCAAAGTCGATTAAATCCGCTAGCGCCTGCGATAATTCGGCAAAGGCGACCGGAAAGCTCTTGCTTTATTTTCGTTCAAAAGAGCGAAGAGGGCAGCCTGAAAATTGCAAACCTAGAACTTATAATCGACGCCGAGCCGGATCAGGTTGGCATTGAATTTGACCGTAACCGGCGTCGCAGCGGCGACTGGAGTGAAGCTCGCGTTCTGCAGGTCGACGAACAGATACTTGACCCGTGCGGTCCAGTGATCGGTAAAGGCGCCCTCGATACCAGCGCCTGCAGTCCAGCCGGTCTTGTCGGCGCTTTGCCAGTTGGCGGTCGTGTTGACGACGATATCGCCCAAGGCGACGCCACCGGTCGCGTAGAACAGCACGCGATCGGCGGCGTAGCCGATGCGACCGCGTATGGTGGCGAGCCAGTTATTCTTGGTTTCGCAGCTCGGCACGCCACAGACGCTGGCCGTGCCATCCATCCAGGAGCCGTCGAAATCGCCTTCGATGCCGGCGACAAACCAGTCGCTCTGCCAGTTGGCACCAATTGTGCCACCGACCAGGCCGCCGTTGACATTGAAATTGCCGGTATCCAAGGCGGTGCCGGCAACAGTGGTATTCCAGTCGCTCTTGCCAAAGCCCCAACCGCCGTTGATGCCAAGGTAGAAACCGGTCCAGTTGTAGACCGGTGGCGGCGGGGCATAGACCACAGGGGCGCGCGGCGGCGGCGCAGATGGCGGTGGCAGATCGGAGGCCAGCGCAGCACCGGTCGCGGCGACGGAGAGCAGGACGGTAGCGAGAATCCGCTTCATCGCGTGTTCCTGATCATGTCGTTCTCCGCAGTACGCAATTTCGCTACGAATTCTCACGGGCTCGCCGGGGTGGTGGTGCCGTTGCTCTTGCTCGCCTCATAGGCGGCGATGCCGAACAAGGTGCCGCCAATGATCCAGCCCCAAGTGTCGTCCTCACAGTGGGGCCGCCCATCGGAGCCGATGGGACAATTGTTATAGTTCTGAGCATTGGATCCCGAAGCGCAGGGCGACAGCGGCGCAATGGTCGTCACTGCGCCGGGCTTAACGTTGATCTTGCAGCCGTCCTCATAAACGACGGTCGCGCTGCCGCCCGGACCGACCATGACCGAGTCACCGACATTGGCGGTGGTGCCGCTCGTGACCGGTTTAAAACCTTGGCCTTGATTGATGGTGAGATCGCCGAATCCAGGCTGGACCCGTCTGCAGGCGTGGGTGGAATGGGGAAGCGTCGGCGTCTTTTCAGCGCATTGTCAGTCGGTTGTGCCGTACTCGCGGCGAGCCCGTCTTGGGCCGCGGTGTAACGATGGCGCCTTTGGAACCCAACTGGCTGACTAGGGTTGGAGGGCCAGCAGGGCGACATTCCTCGAGAGCGTTCCGATGTCTTTGGGCAAAAAGCGGATGCGAAGTCGCAAATGCGTCAATTGCGTCGCGATCCTCACCATCCGGGTCTCTAGGAACCCTCCGTCCTCGGCGTCCAAAAGAACACCTCTTGCCCATTCTGGTCCAAAATCCGCAAGCCATCGGGGTTCTGAGGCATATTCAAAGTTTCGAAGAGCGACT
>Ga0187816_10000033_pt1 | contig 31464 bp, 31 predicted proteins | sample NC_wetland_sal_i_16_FD_132960 | JGI IMG/M metagenome (GOLD analysis project Ga0187816, IMG submission 132960) | Wetland sediment microbial communities from Neuse River Estuary, North Carolina, USA - SO4_1 | ecosystem: Environmental > Aquatic > Freshwater > Wetlands > Sediment | place: USA... | reverse complement strand
TCGCTGATGCCGTCGCTGGACAATATTTCGTGGGAGCGCGTGCTGCGCGAGAGCGCCGTGACCTATCCGGCCGATGCGCCGGACAGGCCGGGCCGCGACATAGTATTCGATAAGGGTTTCCCGCGCCCCGGCGGCTTCGGCAAGCTGGTCGCGGCCAAGCTGCAGCCGCCCGACGAGATGCCGAACGACGACTATCCGTTCATCCTCACCACCGGCCGCCAGCTCGAACACTGGCATACCGGCGCCATGACGCGCCGCGCCACTACGCTTGACGCTCTGGAGCCGAGCGCGGTCGCCTCGGTGTCGCGCGGCACCATCGCCAAGCTCGGCATCAAGCCGGGCGATCCGATCCGGGTCTCGACGCGCCGCGGCGTCGTCGAATTGGCGTCGCGTCAGGACGACGCCATCCCCGACGGGGTCGTCTTCATCCCGTTTGCCTATGTCGAGGCGGCCGCCAACCTTCTCACCAATCCGGCGCTCGATCCGTTCGGCAAGATTCCGGAATTCAAATATTGCGCCGCGCGCGTCGAGGCGATCGATCCGGCCGCCAAGGTGGCGGCGGAGTAGCTGGTCATTATTGAAGCGGAATGCCCGTCATCCTGAGGTGCGAGCGAAACGAGCCTCGAAGGATGAACGGCCGGGGCCGTCGCCCTTCGAGGGCCGCGGAGCCTGTCATCGGGCCGGCCACTTCGGGCCGGACCCGTTGGCGGCCACCTCAGGGCGACGGAAAAAGACTACTTCATCTTATCCTTGTAAAACGCCTCGACCGGTCCGGTGAGCTTTATCGTCAGCGGATTGCCGTAGCGATCCTTGGTCTTGCCGACCTCGACCCGAATCCAGCCTTCGCTGACGCAATATTCGCTGACATTGGTCTTTTCGACGCCCTTGAATCGTATTCCGACGTCGCGCTTGAGCGACTCGCCATTGTAAAACGGACTGCGTGAGTCATTGGAGAGGCGGTCAGGCGGTTTATCGGATGGCTTATCGGTCAGCTTAACGGACTTGGCGGCCATGATGCAAATGATCCCGTTTCGAATCGCTCGTCTAAGGCTCGCTCAATCCATCGGCGTGATATTGGCGTCCTTGGCGAGCTGTACCATAGCCGTAACGTCTTCGGCGAAGAATTTCCCGAACTGATCCGGCGTCATCGACATGGGCTCGACGCCGAGCTGTTGTAATTTTTCTCGGATGGCCGGCGTCGCCAGCGCCGTGTTGATCTCGCGATTGAGCGCCGCGACGATCGTCGGCGAGATCCTAACCGGTGCCGACACGCCGCCCCAGAACAGGTATTGCGCATTGGGATAGCCGGCTTCGGCAATGGTAGGGACTTCAGGCAACAATTGCGCGCGCTTCGGTGTCGAAACCGCAAGCGCGCTCACCTGACCTTGCTTGATCAACGGCAGCGCCGGCGCGATTGGCAGGAAATAGAAATCAATCCGCCCTGTTACCAAGTCGGCCAGCGCCTCGACCGGGCCGCGATAGGGAATGTGCTGCACCTGCAGGCCGGCGGCGAGGCGAAAACGCTCGCCGGCAATATGCGAGGCGGAGCCAATCCCGGCCGAGGCAAAGTTAAGTTCGCCGGGTTGGGCTTTGGCGGCGGCCACAAGCTCCGCCACGGTTTTGAAGCCTTTGCCAGGCGCGGCTACGAGCACGCTCGGCTGCGCGCCGAGCATTGCGATCGGTTCGAGATCGCGCAACTCGTCATAGGGCAGCGACCGGTGCAAAATGACCGCAGAACTCATCGAGGCCGAGCTGAGGAGCAGCGTGTAGCCATCCGGTTCGGCGTGAACCACCGAGGCGACGCCGACAATGCCGCCGCCGCCGGACCGATTCTCGACCACGAAAGCCTGCCCGATCTGCTGGCCGACCTGATCGAACACGAGCCGCGCCACGATGTCGTTGGCGCTGCCGGCGGTGAACGGGCTGACGACCAGCACGGGACGGGTTGGCCAGTCTCGGACAGTAGAATCCTGCGCGAGCGCCAGGCGGGCGAGGCCGATCGCGGCCAGCGCTGCGATAAATACAAAGTGACGTGTCATCTGCAACTTCATGGCGCCGTCATTGTGATATGAACCGCGGCTGCCCGCCAGTCCGATCAATCGTTCCGGATTTCGCCGGCGCGCCGATCCAGGCTACACTTGCCCCAGGTCATGCCCCAGGTCTTGCCCCGTGTCTCTTGCTGCTGACGATTCCGCAACCCTGTCCGGCCTTTGCCGCGTCCGCCACGATTGGACGCGGGCCGAGATCGGCGCGTTGTTCGACCTGCCGTTCCCCGAATTGATCTTTCGCGCGCAGAGCATCCATCGCCAGTATTTCGATCCAACCGAGGTGCAGATTTCGACGCTACTGTCGATCAAAACCGGCGGTTGCCCGGAAGATTGCGCCTATTGCCCGCAGAGCGCGCGTTACAACACCGGCGTCCGTGCCGAGAGACTCATGACGCTCGACGCGGTGCTCGCCGAAGCGCGCGCCGCCAAGTCCGCCGGCGCGAGCCGGTTCTGCATGGGTGCGGCCTGGCGTTCGCCCAAGGACCGCGAACTCGAGCAGGTGTGTGCGATGGTCGAGGCAGTCAAGGGACTGGGCCTCGAAACCTGCGCCACGCTCGGCATGCTAAGCGCCGCGCAAGCGCGAGAGCTCAAGCGCTCCGGCCTCGATTATTACAACCACAACCTCGATACCTCGCCGGAATTCTACGGCGAGATCATCACCACGCGCATCTACCAGGATCGGCTGGAGACGCTCGAACATGTGCGCGACGCCGGCATCCATGTCTGCTGCGGCGGGATCGTCGGCATGGGCGAGACCCGCGCCGACCGCATCGGCATGATCGCCGCGCTGGCCTCGCTTCCGTTGCATCCGGAATCGGTGCCGATCAACATGCTGGTCCGCGTTGCCGGCACCCCGCTCGCCGATCAACCGCCGCTTGATCCATTCGAATTCGTCCGCACCATCGCCGTCGCCCGCATCACCATGCCGCGTTCGGTGGTGCGGCTCTCCGCCGGGCGCGAAGACATGAGCGAGGAGACGCAGGCGCTCTGCTTCCTTGCCGGCGCCAATTCGATCTTCTACGGGCCGAAGCTCCTCACCACGGGAAATCCGGAGCGCGACCGCGATCGCGTGCTGATGGACAAGCTCGGCTTGAGCCCGATGGAATAACGACTCGACGCTAGCTTCCTCACCCGAAACTCGACCGCGAGGGATTATTATCAATGCGTGCAGCATTTTCGATCATTCGCGTTTGTTTAATGGCCGTCGCCATCGGCGCCCTCTCGGCGGTGGCATTCGGCGAAGGCTTTGACGACACTCTCAGCCGCGATGCGGTGCTGCGCGATCCGGAAATTCCCGTGCTCGGCAATCCGCAAGGCGACCTGACCGTGGTCGAATATTTCGATTATCAGTGCCCGTTTTGCAAAAAGCTCGCGCCGGAAATTGCGCAGGTCGTTCGCGACGACGGCAAAATCAGGCTGGTGTTAAAGGACTGGCCGATCTTTGGCGCGGTTTCGAGGTCGGCTGCGCAATTGGCGCTGGCGGCGAAATATCAGAACAAATATCAAGAGGCGCATGACGCCTTGATCGGCGCCAAGGAGAAATTGAGCGACGCCAATATTCCGGAGCTTCTGACCAAAGCCGGCGTCGATGTCGAAAAGGCCAAGCAGGACCTGCAGGCGCACCAGAAGACCATCGAGGACCTGTTGATCCACAACAATGCTCAGGCCGATGCCTTCGGCTTTCAGGGCACGCCCGGCTTCATCGTCGGGTTCTTTCGCGTGCCGGGCGTGGTCGAGATGAAAGTGTTCAAGCAGATCATCGCCGACGCGCGGGCGGCAGCGAAGAAGCGCAAAACCTAATCGGCGTCTATATCCCCGCGGCGCCGCCGTCGGCCCGCGGGTCATGCGCGCCTTCGCAAGTGCCGTCCGGGTGCAGCACGACGGCGCCGGCATGGCCCATGACGTCCGAATGCGGCTCGGTGAGCAGTTCGACGTCGTGGCCGGCAGCGGCGAGCGCCTCGACGACGCTTTCGTCGAAGCGCGGCTCAAGACGCAGCGTGGTGCGCGCCGCGCCCCAGGTGCGGCCGAGCACCCAGCGCGGCCGATCGAGCGCTTCCGGCAGCGGTTCGCTGAGATCCACATGGCGGGTGAAGACTGCGCTTTGCGTTTGCGGCTGACCGTCGCCGCCCATGCAGCCATAGGCGATGATGCGCCCGTCGTGGAGCACGGCGAGCGCCGGGTTGAGCGTGTGGAACGGCAGCCGGCCGGGGCTGAGGTAATTGAGCGCGCCGGGCTGGAGCGAAAAGCTCGAGCCGCGGTTCTGCATCAATAGTCCCGTGCGCGGCAGCACGCAGCCGGAGCCGAACTCCCAATAGAGCGATTGGATGTAGGAAACGACGAGACCGGACGTATCGGCCGCGCCCATCCAGATTGTGTCGCCGGCATTCGGCGCGAGCGGCCACGCCGCTGCCTTGCGCCGGTCGATCTTCATCGCTTCGCCGGCGAGGTAGCGCTCTTCAAGCACGCGCTGCAACGAATGGGAAAGATAGTTCGGATCGGTGATCAGCCGGTCACGCATCCGCAACGCGCGCTTGGTCGCCTCGACGAGGCCGTGAATGTGATCGAAGCCTTCCGCCTCGCGCACGCCAAGCCGCGCGAACAACGCAAGGATCATCAGCGAGACCGCGCCTTGGGTCGGCGCGTCGGTGTTGAACAGCGTTCCCGATGCCAAGCGCACGCGTAGCGGTTCGGTAAGCGTCGCCCGGTAGCGTTCGAGGTCGGTTCGCGATACCGGGCTACCAATGCGTTCGAGATCGGCGGCGGTCTCGCGCCCGGCGTCGCCGCGATAGAAATCCTCAAAGCCGGCATAGGTCAAATGCTCGAGGGTGGCGGCGAATGCTTCCTGCTTGAGCACGGCGCCGACTTCCGGAACCTTGCCGTCGAGCAGAAATTGCGCGGCGAAACCGGGCACGTCTTTAAGGCTCTTGAATTGCTCCTCGGTCAGTCGCCGCTGGCTGCGAGTGACGGCATAGCCGTTGCGCGCCTGCGTGATCGCGGCCGTGAGCAGAACCTTGAGCGGCAATTTCCCGTCACGCGCCCGCGCCGCTTCGTGGGCGAGTATCCAGCCGCCGACCGCGCCGGGCACGGTAAGCGCCGCAAGTGGGCCGCGGGTCGGCATGGCCTCGTAGTCGCGATAAAGCTCGGGCTTGGCCGCCAGCGCCGCCGGACCCGCCGCCATGATGGCGCGTACGCGCCCCGACGGTTCGCGAATGATCCAGAAGCCATCGCCACCGAGATGGTTCATATGCGGATAGACGGCGGCGATCGATGCCGCCATCGCGAGCATGGCTTCGATCGCGTTGCCGCCTTCGGCAAGAATGGAGCGACCGGCTTCGACCGTCGCAAAATGGGGCGCGCAGACGACACCACGGCGATGCCCGGCGCTGTGCAAGCTCACTGGATTGGCCATTTAATTCACCGCAGCGGCAGGCGGGCAAAGCCGCGTTTGCGAAGGAGCGCGTCCGCGGTCGGCAGCCGCCCGCGGAAGGCCTTGTAGGCTTCGGCCGGGTCTTGCCGGCCGCCGGCGGCATAGACGCAATCGCGCAACCGTTTCGCGGTGGCGGAATCGAAAATGTCGCCGGTCTCCTCAAAGGCGGCAAACGCGTCGGCGTCGAGCACCTCCGACCACATATAGCTGTAATAGCCGGCGGCATAACTGCCGCCGGCGAAGATATGGGCAAAGTGCGGCAAGCGATGCCGCATCACGATTTCGTCCGGCATGCCCATGCGGGCGAGGCCTGCCGCTTCGAACGCCCGCGTATCGAGCGGTGGATCGCCCGGATTGGGCGGCGGTAGCGCATGCAAATCGAGATCGGCCTCGGCGCAAGCAATGTATTCGAGCGTGGCGAAACCTTTGTTGAAATTGCGCGCGGCGACGAGCCGGGCCAGCAGTTGTTCGGGCATCGGCGCGCCGGTCTGGTAATGCAGCGCAAAGCGCCGCAACAGTTCCGGCTGCTCCAGCCAATGCTCGAACAGCTGTGACGGCAGCTCGACGAAATCGGTGGCGACATTGGTGCCGGCAATCATCGGGTAAGTAACCGAGGAAAGCAGGCCATGCAGCGCATGGCCGAATTCATGGAACAGCGTGCGCGCGTCCTCGAAGCTCAACAGTGTCGCCTCGCCGGCGGGCGCCTTGGCGAAATTGCAGACATTGACGATGAAGGGAGTGATATCGCCGCCGAGCTTCTGCTGGTCGCGGATCGACGTCATCCAGGCGCCGCTGCGTTTTGAAGCCCGCGCGAAATAGTCGCCGAAGAACAGACCGAGCTCTTTGCCGTCAGAGCCGGACACTTGCCACGCCCGCACGTCGGGATGCCAAACCGCCACGTCCGGGCGCGGCGTGAAGTTCAAACCGAACAAGCGACCGGCCGTGTAGAACGCCGCTTCAATCATGCGATCGAGGCTGAGATACGGCTTGATAGCGGTTTCGTCGAAATCGCACACGCGCTGGCGCAGCTTTTCGGCGTAGTAGCGCCAATCCCACGGCTCGAGCTTGAAATTGCCGCCGTCTTCCTGGATTAGCGCTTGCATCGCGTCGCGATCGGTCAGCGCGCTGGCGAGCGCCGGCCGCCAGACTGCGCCGAGCAGATCACGCGCCGCCGCCGGCGTCTTCGCCATGGCGTCATCAAGCCGGTAATGGGCGAAATCCGCACAGCCGAGGAGCCGTGCGCGTTCGGCGCGCAGCCGAACCATCTCGGCGATGATCGCTTTATTGTCGGTCGCGCCGCCGTTGTCGCCACGCATGACGAAGCCGCGAAAGACCTTTTCGCGCAGATCGCGGCGATCGGAAAATTGCAGGAACGGCTCAACCGTGGAGCGCGATAGTGTCACCGCATAACCGTCGATGCCGCGCTCGGTCGCCTCTGAATGCAAAGACTCGCGGATAAAATCGGGCAGGCCGGCGAGCTCGGCTTCGCCTTCGAGCCGCAGCGTGAAAGCCTGCTCGTCGGCGAGGACGTTCTGGCCGAATGTGGTGCCAAGTGCCGCGAGGCGCTCCATGATCTCGGCAATCCGTTTCTTGGCCGTCTCGCCCAGTGCCGCGCCGGCGCGGCGATAGCTGGTGTGATAGCGCTCGACCACACGCTTTTGTTCGGCATCCAGTTCAATGTGCTCGGCGGTCGCCATCACGGCGTCGATGCGCCGGAACAGGGCGGCATTGGTGTGGATCTGGTTCAAATGCCGCGCGATCTGCGGCGCCATCACCCGTTCGATTTCCTGCAGGGCGTCATCGGTATCCGCGCCGGCAAGAAGGGAAAACACGTTGTCGACCCGCTCCAGCGTGCGGCCGCTCAGCTCCAGCGCGGCGATGGTATTCGCAAATGTCGGCGGCTCCGCCGTGGCGGCGATCGCGTCGATCTCCGCCGCATGCTCGGCGAGCCCCTGCGCATAGGCCGGCAGGAAGTGCTCAGCCCGAATGCGGGAGAACGGCGGCAGCCCGCCAGCGGCGGTCCAGTCCTCTAACAGCGGATTGTCGCCCGGCGCGATCGCCGGGGCGGCGGGACTATTGTCGAAGAGGGCAGGGGCTTCGATCTCAGGCATTGACAGGGGTCTTAGCAAACGCGGCAGCAGGCATGATATAGGGACGGGTGGCGGTTGTGCTCCGATCTAGGAACTTCAAATCCGCCGCGCCAGATCGTTCGTGACAGGCCCGTTCGTGACAGGTCGTTCGTGAGGAGAGCTCAAATGCCCCGCCATGCCCCTTACACGCCGCACGGCGTGATCCCCGCCGTCCTGCTGCCGTTCGCCGATGACCTGACGATCGACGAAAAGAGCTTCCGCAAGCACCTGGCCGACGTTGCCGGCGCCGAGGGGCTTTCGGCCATTACGGTTAACGCCCATTCGACCGAGGTCGCCTCGTGCAGCTTGGACGAACAGCGTCGCGTACTCGAAATCGCGCAAGACGAAATCGGTGGGCGCCTGCCGCTCGTCAACGGCGTATGGGCCGACGGCAGCATCGAGGCCGCGCGCATCGCGCGCATGGCCGATGCGGGCGGAGCATCGGCGCTTCTTGTTTTCCCGCCGGCGCCGTTCACCCTCGGCCAGAGCCCGGCCATGGCGGTCGAGCACTTCAAGCGCATTGCCGACGCCACCAGCCTGCCGCTGATCGTCTTCCAATATCCGCTGGTGACCGGCCAGGGCTATCCGCGCGACACGCTCTTGCAGATGATCGAAGCGGTGCCGACCATCCGTGCGATTAAGGACTGGGCGGGCAACCTCCAGCAGCACGAGATGCACGTCCGCACGCTGCAAGCCTTGAAGCGCCCGGTGAACGTGCTGACCACCCACAGCGCCTGGCTGTTGAGTTCGCTGGTGCTGGGCTGCAACGGGTTGCTCTCGGGCAGCGGCAGCGTGATAGCCGACCTGCAGGCGGCTCTATTCCGTGCCGTGCAGCGCAACGATCTGGCCGAGGCGCGGCGCCTGAACGACCGCATCTATCCGCTCGCTCAGGTCTTCTATGCCGAGCCCTGGGCCGACATGCACAACCGCATGAAGGAGGCTCTGGTGCTGCTCGGGCGGCTGCCGCGGGCGGTGGTGCGGCCGCCGCTGGTCAAGCTCGGCCGCGCCGAGATCGACCGCATTCGCTCAGCGCTCGTCGAGGCGGGGCTTTTGGGCAAAGCCGCGCGGGACGCGGCGTGAGCCCAAAGCAGCGCCTTGAAGTGCCCGTCCAATCGGGCTAACTGCTGCCGCGATGAACGAGCAATCCCCCCAGCGCCGCCGCCGCATCGTCTGGCAGAACGTCCTCACCGTGGTCAGCGCCGCGATCTTGATCAGCGCCGAAGTGTTCGGCGCTGCGTTTGCCGGCAGCTGGGCGATCGCCAACCTGTTCGCGCTCGGCACGATTGGCGCGCGCGTGCTCGACGGGCTGTTCATGCTCTGCGGCGTGGCGGTGATGGTGCAGTTCGTGCGCGCGGCGCACCGCGTCGAGCCGTTCACCGCCGACTGAGCGCGTTGCCTGCCGTCGTCGTGCACAGGCAGGTTTGTCTTTTTACGTTTCCTTAAAACAAAAAAGGTTGCACGAGCGAACTAAATCGCTTATTGCGGATTTGCCCAATTTCGCACGTGCCTGTGGCCGTGTGTCGGTCGGTGGGCATCCGGACAAGAGGCCGGACAGCCGCCTAAGGAAGAGAACACTACTTCCTTGCTCCCGCGACCGGCAGCCGGAGGCGAACCGGCGATGCCCGCTCTCCACGGGCGACGCGGCTTAAAGCAACGACGGAAGGGCTTTTTTGGTTACTGCCGGCGCGAATGCCGGGGACACCGAAAGGGCTTGTCCTTCTTTGCCAACAGTGCGGAACGGGATTTCCCTAATCCGGACCGAGGCAGCAATCACGGCGACGTAAGTGCTCCTCCATGTGGGGGAGCGTCAGCGTCGCAGGAGGTTTAACTCGGCGGCTACGCCGCCAGTCGGATTAGGAGCTGGGTGAGATGACTGCACGCATCCGCGAATTCCTCAAACAACGTACCGATGTCGGACCTTGCCTCGTCGTCGATCTCGACGTGGTCCGCGAGAACTACCAAAACTTCGCCAAGGCACTGCCGGACACCAAGGTCTATTACGCGGTGAAGGCCAATCCGGCGCCGGAAATTCTCAAACTATTGGCCGGGCTCGGCTGCTGCTTCGACGTGGCCTCGATCGCCGAGACGCATGCGGTGCTGGCGGCCGGCGCCACCGCCGACCGCATCTCCTACGGCAATACCATCAAGAAGGAGCGCGAGATCGCCGAGGCATTTCAGCTCGGCGTCACGCTGTTCGCGATCGATTGCGAAGCCGAGGTGGAGAAAGTCGCCCGCGCCGCGCCCGGAAGCCGGGTCATCTGCCGCATCCATTGCGACGGTTCGGGCGCCGAGTGGCCGCTGTCGCGCAAATTCGGCTGCGAGCCGGTCTACGCTGCCGACATCTTGGAGCTCGCCCATAAGAAGGGCCTCGTGCCCTACGGCATCTCGTTCCATGTCGGCTCGCAGCAGCACAATGTCGAGGCTTGGGACCGCGCGCTCGCTTCGACCGCGGCGATCTTCCGGAACTGTGCCGAGCGCGGCATTTCGCTCGCCATCGTCAATCTCGGCGGCGGGTTTCCAGCGCGCTATGTGCGCAAGACGCCGAAACTCGAATCCTACGGCAAGGCGATCTTCAAGGCGCTACGCAAGCATTTCGGCAATAACCTGCCGAACACATTCGTCGAACCGGGCCGCGGCCTAGTCGGCAATGCCGGCATCATCGAGGCGGAAGTGGTGCTGATCGCCAAGCGCAGCCCGGAAGACGAGGTCCGCTGGGTCTATCTCGATATCGGCAAGTTCCACGGCCTCGCCGAGACCATCGGCGAGTCGATCCGCTATCCGATCCGCACCACGCATGATCGCGACGAAACCGCGCCGTGCATCATTGCCGGCCCCACCTGCGACTCGGTCGACGTGCTCTACGAGAAGACGCCGTACCCGCTGCCGGTCTCGCTCGCGATCGGCGACAAAGTCTTGATCGAGGCGGCCGGCGCCTATACCGCGACCTATTCCTCGGTCGGCTTCAACGGCTATCCACCGCTGCGGCAGTACGTGATCTGAACCTCTTCTCCTTCTCCCCGTGGGCGGGGAGAAGGTCGCGATGAGGCGCCTCTCCCCGCGCCGCGGGGAGAGGTTTTTTCGGCTGAACTTTTATTTCGGCTGAACCTTGGGATCGCCGCCCGGGCTACCTGGCGGCGGGATCACCGGCATTTTTCCGGTCTCCGGCGCCGGCACCTTGATGCCCGGATCGACATTCGGCGGGCAGATCACGCCGCCGCCCTGATCGAGCTTGTCGCTCAGCGTCTTCGACGAGTCGCCGCCAAGCTCCGAGCAAGGCTTTTGCGCGGCGCTGGGCGCTTGCGCACAAGCCAGCGAAACGCCCGCAAGCGTGAGCGCCAGCGCGATTCCATACCGAGCAACGATCGTATTCACTGCGGAATAACGATCGGCGAAGGGCGTCAGTTCCTGGTGCACTGCTAGCCGAGGTCGATGATCCCGGCCTCGCCGCTTTCCGTGCCCCAGGCGAGCAGGCGTCCGTCGCCGCTCCAGGCGAGCGCCGTGACCGGCACGTCGCCCGGCGTCTTGGCCAGGATTTCGGCGCCGTCTTCGATGCGCGCCAAAAGGACGAGGCCGTTGTTGTAGCCGGCGGCGATGACGTCGGTGCGGGGATGACAGGCGACAACGTCGATGCGGTGCCCGGAGGGTGTCAACAAGCGAGGGGTCTTGCCCATCGGGCCGTCCTTGCTCTGGAACGGCCAGAGCACGAGCTGCGCCGCTCCGGAGGTTGCCAGCCACTCGCCGCTCGCGCTCCAGGACAGCGACATGACGCGTGCCGCATAGCCTGACATCCGCATGTGCTGACGGTCGACGAGCCGCCAGCCATGCAGCATCGGTTCCTGCATGGTAGTCACCAGGAAGCGGCCGTCGGGGCTCACGGCCGCGCCGAGATGCGAGCCCTTCCATTCGAGCCTCTCTGGCGCGGCGCCGGCCGCATTGGGAAACCAGAGCGTGGCGCCGTTGTAATGGGCGATCGCGAGGCGAAAGCCCTTGGGGAAGAAAGCGAGCCCGCCGACCGTGGATGGCGCCTCGAATGCGCGCGGTTCCCTATTCGATTGCTTGTTCGATTGGCTGTTCGATTCTTTGGCCTGCACATAGGCGGTCTTGCCGGCGGACCAGGCGACCGCCCCATCCGGGCCGAGCGCGACATGATCGATCCAGCGGTGCTTCGGATCGCTCGCCACGACGCGGGTTTCGCCATTCGCGTCCGTCGCAACGAGCTTGCCGTCATCGCCGCCGCTGACGATGCGGGCGCCATCGGCGGCCGTAGCCAGGATGGCGCCGCCATGCGCGGCGATCCGGCGCGATTCGCCGTCCGGCGCCGCCAGCACGATGGCCTCTTCACCGAGAATGAATGCGGCGGTGCGGCCGAGAAAATGCGCAGCAACAATACCGCCACCGATCGTGAGCGGCCGGGTGCGCTCGACGACCGAAACTGTGTCGCTGCCGCTCGCGGCCATCGATCTTAGCTCTACGCTATTTCGCGATGCAGCTTTCGAAGCCGTCGGTGATCATCTTGCCAGGCAGGTTGCGGCCGATGAAAACAATCCGGCTGTCGCGCTTCTCGCCGGCTTTCCATGGCCGCTGATGATCGCCATCGAGGATCATGTGCACGCCCTGAAAGACGAACCGCTGGTCATCGTCTTTGAACGCGAGAATGCCTTTGCAGCGCAGAATGTTCGGGCCTTCCTTCTGCACCAAGTCCTGCACCCAGGGCAAGAATTTATCGGGATCGAGCGGCTTGTCGGTGCGCAGCGCAATCGATTGCATCTCTTCATCGTGATAATGCTTGAGCCCGCCATGCCCGTGATCGTGATCGTGGCCATGGTCGTGATTATGATTGTGATGATCGTGATCGTCACCGCCGAGGAAGTCAGGCTCGAGATCGAGGATGCGATCGAGATCGAATGCATTGCGGCCCAGCACCGCATCCAACGGAACCTTGGCGCGCTCGGTCTTGTGCAGCTTGGCGTAAGGATTGATACCGCGAATGCGCGCCTCGATGTCGCTTAGCTCCTCGGGCGAGACGAGGTCGGTCTTGTTGATCAGGATCACATCGGCGAACGCGATCTGATTCTTTGCCTCCGGCGCGTCCTTGAGCCGCTCATTGAGCCATTTGGCGTCGGCGACGGTGACGACGGCGTCGAGCTTGGTCTTGCGCCCGACATTCTCGTCGATGAAGAAGGTTTGCGCGACCGGCGCCGGATCGGCGAGACCGGTTGTCTCGACGATGATGGCGTCGAATTTTCCTTTTCGCCGCATCAAGCCGTCGAGAATGCGCACGAGATCGCCACGCACGGTGCAGCAGATGCAGCCGTTGTTCATCTCGAACACTTCCTCGTCGACGCCGACCACAAGATCGTTATCGATGCCGATTTCGCCAAATTCATTGACGATCACGGCGTATCGCTTGCCATGGGGTTCGGAGAGAATACGGTTGAGCAAGGTCGTCTTGCCGGCGCCGAGATAGCCGGTCAGCACCGTCACCGGGATTTTTTCAGACACCGGGCTCTTTTCAGACAAAGACTGCTCCGACATTCTTATCTCCTGGCGTTTGGCTTAAAGGCCTCGCGCACTGTGCTGGCGGCATGGATCGCGGTTATTTCGAAGCTCCCGTGACGCTATATAGGCAATCGCGGTCGCGGCCAAAACCCCGCCAAGTTCGTACCAGCATTGCTCACGCTTTAAGATGCCGGCGCGGCAGAACGAGCCAAATCAGGCCGCCGACCGGCCCGAGCGCAAGCGACAGCAGATAGATAAATCCCGCGACCAGGATGATGGCGGGTCCGGACGGCAGTTCGGCGCGGAAGGAGAGGATGAGGCCGGCATAGCTGGAAATCAGCGCGATCGCGATTGCGGCTGCGATCATTCCGGTCACGTCGCGAGCCCAGAAGCGCGAGGCAATCGCCGGCAGCATCATGATGCCGACGGCGAGTAAGGTGCCGAGCACCTGGAATCCGCCAACCAGATTGAGCACGACCAGCGCGAGGAAAACGACATGCGCCGCCGCGCCGGCGCGACTGACCGTGCGCAGAAATCCTGGATCGACCGATTCGAGCACCAGCGGACGCCAGATCAAAGCCAGCACGACGAGCGAAACCGAGGTGATCGCGAGGATAAGAACGAGCGCGCTGTTGTCGATGGCGAGCACCGAACCGAACAGGAAATGCATCAGATCGATGTTGTTGCCCTTGAGTGAGACGATCGTGACGCCGAGTGCGAGCGAGATTACGAACAGTGCCGCAAGCGAGGCGTCTTCCTTCAATTGCGTCGAACGTGAGATCAGCCCAGCGCCGATGGCAATGAGAAATCCGGCAATGAGGCCGCCGCCGGCCATTGCCGGCAAACTCAAGCCCGCCAACAAAAAGCCGATGGCGGCGCCGGGCAAGATGGCATGGGCCATCGCATCGCCGATCAGGCTCATGCGCCGCAGCATTAGAAAGACGCCGATCGGCGGCGCGCCGAAGGCGAGCGCGAACGTGCCGACCAGCGCGCGGCGCATAAATTCGAAATCCGCGAACGGAGCGATCAAATTGTCGTACAGCATCCGTCTGTCTGATTATTCCGCGGCCACGGCGCAGGTCTCGGCGGCATCGTCGAAGGCCTCGCACATGCGCCGGGCCTTGTTCAGATTCTCGACGGTGAGCACGTCGCGAGTCGGACCCCAGGCGACCGGCTCGCGCGCCAGCAATAAGGTCTCGGGAAAGGCTGTCCTGACCAGATCGACATCGTGGAGCGCGGCAAGCACGGTCCGTCCCTCGCCATGCCAGCGTTGCACCAGCGCCAACAGTTCGGCGGAGGTCCGCGCATCGATCGCGGCGAAGGGCTCATCGAGCAAAATAAGACGGGCGTCCTGGGCAACGAGGCGTGCGAACAACATGCGTTGCATTTGCCCGCCGGAAAGCGTGCCGATCGGGCGCCGCTCGAACCCGGTCAGCCCGACCGCTGCAATGGCCGCTTCGACGGCATGATGATCCTTTCCCGCGATGCCGCCCAACACCCCGCGGCTGCTCCACAGTCCCATTGCCACCATGTCGTAAACGCCGATCGGAAACGAACGGTCGATATCGGGCACTTGCGACAGGTAGGCGACGCCGCGGCCATCGATTTCATCACGCTGGATCGAGCCCGCGAGCGGCTTGAGCGTGCCGGCGATTGCCTTGAACAGGGTCGACTTGCCGGCGCCGTTGGGGCCGACCACCGCGAGCAGCGCGCCGTCATTCACGATTCCGTCGAGATGATGCACCGCCGGATGGCGGTCATAGCCCAGCGTGAGATCTTGCAATCGCAACTGCGGCATCGCTTCGCTCCGCGATCAGCGGATCGCCCACCAGAACGCCGCCCATAGCAAAGCGATGACTAGTCCTGCGATCGCAAGGCGCTGCGCGGCCGAGAGCCGCAAAAGCGAAGCTCCGATCGCTGCCGAGGGGTGCGGCGCGTCATGTTGGTGATGATGATGGGTCATCGTTTGGTCTTGGCCGGGTTTGGTCTTGGCCGGCGGGTCTTACCGATAGTGTTATAATATAACATTATGCCAACCGCGCACCAGCCGGGGGCCGAGGGGGCGCGCAAACGGCGAAGGCCGGCCCGCGCTCGGTCCGCCGCCAATTGCGGGTGCTTCCTGCTAAGGTTCGCGCATGAGTGAGAGCGCATGAGTGAGGAAACACCGCGCGTCATCTGCATCGGTGAGGCGCTGATCGAACTGACGCGCGGCCCGGATGGCACCTTCACCGCCGCTTGCGCGGGCGACAGTTTCAACACAGCTGTCTACCTCGCGCGTGCCGGGCTCAGCGTCGGCTTTGCCACCGCGGTCGGAGACGATGCCTATTCCGACAGCATCGTCGCATTGGCCTTAGCGGAAGGGCTCGGGGCTAATCTTATTCTGCGCGTGCCCGGCCGCCTGCCGGCACTGTCCTTGGTCGAGCGTGCCCAGTCCGGCGGACGCGTCAGCCGCGTCTGGGGCGACGGCGTGCCGGCGCGGGAATTGTTCGAGCTTCCCGACTGGATGCGCATCGCGCAAAGCCTCGTTTCGGCGCGGCTGATCTATTTTTCCGGCATCACGCTGTCGCTGTACTCGAACAATGGCCTTGGCCGTCTGTTCGCGGCGCTCGAAGTGGCGCGGCAGCAGGGCGCCAAGATCGCGTTCGACGGCAATTTTCGTCCCACCGGCTGGAAAGGAAATTTGGCGCGCACGCGCACTGTCTTCATGGAGGCGCTCAAGCGCGTCGACATCGCGCTGCCGGCCTTCGATGATGAGGCCGTTTTGTGGGGCGATCCGTCTCCGGAAAGCACGGTGGCGCGGCTGCAGGCTTTCGGTGTCGGCGAGATCGTGGTCAAGAACGGACCGAACAGCGCACTCGTCGCTACCTCGCGGGGGTTGGAATTCGTGCCGGTGCCGGAAATCTTGGTGCCGGTCGATCCAACTGCGGCCGGCGATGGCTTTAACGCTGGCTATCTCGCGGCCCGGTTGTCCGGCAGCGAGCCGGCGCAGGCGGCAAGTGTGGCGTACCGGCTGGCGGCCGACATTATCAATCATGCGGGCGCGCTATTGCCGCGCAGCGCTGCCGCGATGCATTGAGTAGGAACGCGGTGTAGCGTCCCAGAGGCGCCGGCTCCTTAAGCGCTATCTGGAACTGCCGAAAAATTCCCACGGGAGCATCCTTGGCCCGCTTCGGCATTCGCGCTATGGAAGATGAGAAAATAGCAACACTGGCCGCCGCGGTCAGATCGGGAGGAGTTTTATGAAGATTTCAGCTGCCAAATGGCTGGTATTAGCGTTCGCTGCCGCGCTGGCATTTGCCGCCGGCGGACCTGCGCTTGCGGACCCGATCATCATCAAGTTCAGCCACGTCGTCTCGCCTGACGCGCCGAAGGGCAAAGCGGCCTTGATGTTCAAGCAGCTCGCCGAGAAATACACCAACGGCAAAGTGACCGTCGAAGTTTACCCGAATTCCTCGCTGTATAAAGACAAGGAGGAACTCGAAGCCTTGCAGCTCGGTTCGGTACAGCTTCTGGCGCCGTCAATCTCCAAGTTTGGCCCGCTCGGGGTCAAAGAATTCGACGTCTTCGATCTGCCGTTTCTGATGACCGACGATACGCATGCCCGGCAGATGATGGCGAGCCCGATGATCGGAGAGCTTAACAAGAAGCTGGAAGACAAGGGCGTCGAACCGCTGGCCTATTGGGACAACGGCGCGCACGTCTATACCTCCAACGTGCCGCTGATCGTGCCCGACGATTTTCGTGGACTAAAAATGCGCATTCAGGGCAGCAAGGTGTTGGACGCGGTGGCGCGACAGCTCGGCGCCATTCCGCAGATCATTGCCTTCGGCGAGCTTTATCAGGCTCTGCAGACCGGAGTGGTCGACGGTGAAGACAACGTCCCCTCGAACATTTGGACCCAAAAATTCTATGACGTGCAGAAATATTTGACGGTGTCCTATCACGGACGCCTCACCTATTCGCTGATCACGAACAAGAAGTTCTGGGATGGTCTGCCGGCCGATGTTCGTTCCGGCCTTGATCGCGCGGTGAAAGAGTCGACGCAGTTCTTCAACGACACCGCGGCCAAGGACAATGCCGACGCGCTCGATCAGATCAAGGCGACCGGCAAGGTGCAAATGCACGTCCTCACCGATACCGAAAAGCAGGCGTGGATCACGAAGCTGATGCCGGTGCACAAAGAGATGCAGGGCCGGTTCGGCAAGGATTTCATCGAGCGGGTCTACAAGGAATCGGGCTTCGTCCCGCCACAGTCCTAAAGACTCGTCAGCACCTTCCCGCACCGGGAAGGGGCGAGCTCGCGGGGTCGTCGGGTGCTCGACCGTATTCTCGACCGGCTCGAAGAATGGATCATCGTCACGCTGATCGGCGCGGCGACAGCTCTTACCTTCGTCGCCGTGGTGCACCGCTATGGCGCCAGCAATTCGGCAAGTCTGGCGCGCTGGGCCAGCGTGCATCATCTGCTGTTACTCAAAGCGGCGGCTAACGCCGTCTACATCTGGCTTGCCTCGATCAACCTCTCCTGGGCGCAGGAACTCGCCACCTACATGTTCGTATGGATGGCGAAATTCGGCGCCGCGCTCGGCGTGCGCACCGGCATTCACGTCGGCGTCGATGTTTTCGTCAATCGGCTGACGCCCGCGGCGCGCAAGCCGGTGATCGTATTCGCAATGCTGTGCGGAGCGTTGTTTACCGGCGTGATCGGCACGTTGGGCGCGGTTTACGTCTATGAGCTCGATCCGGATCAAGTGTCGCCGGAGCTCGAATGGCCGAGCTGGATGATCTATCTGGCGATCCCGCTCGGCTCCTATCTGATGTGCTTCCGCTTCCTGCAGGTAATGTGGCGCTTCCTGCGCACCGGCATGGTGCCGCATCCGGCGCACGGCGCCGACTATGAAGCGCCGCACGATACGGCGCCGCCGGCGGCAATCGAGGTGGCGCGATGACGGCGCTGTTGCACGCAGCCAAGCCGTCAGCGCCGAATCCCGTCGGCGCCGCCATCACCGCGGCGCTCATTGTCGTCATTCCGATCGCGCTGGCGCTGATCTGCTTCGCCGCAAGGCTCCACGTCATCGAGTTGTCGCACATGGTGCGCGCCGAGCTGTTGTTTGCGCTGCTGCTCGCGCTGATGGCATCGGGGATGCCGATTTCGATCGCGCTCGGTCTTTCCGTGCTCACCTATCTGTTCATTTTGTCCGACGTTGATCCGAAAATGGTTGGACTGAAATTGTTCACCAGCATCGATCGCTTTGAGATCATGGCGATCCCGTTTTTTATTCTCGCGGGCAATTTCCTCACCGCCGGTGGCGTGGCGCGGCGGATGATCGATTTCGCCAGTTCGATGATCGGGCACTGGTATGGCGGCCTCGGGCTTGCGGGGGTGGTCGCCTGTGCGCTGTTTGCCGCCATTTCCGGATCTTCAGTCGCCACCGTGGTGGGCATCGGCTCGATCATCCTGCCGGCGCTGATGCAACAAGGCTATCCGCCGCGGTTTTCTGCCGGCGTGATCGCCACGTCCGGCGCGCTCGGCATTTTGTTCCCGCCCTCCATCAACCTCGTCATCTATGCGGTGGCGACAAGCGGCATGCAGCCGCGCGGCCCGACCGGGGCGGTCGTCGATTCCGCTTCCATCGGCCAGCTCTTCATTGCGGCTTTGGTGCCCGGCCTCATCCTCTCGTCGATGCTCGGCGCAACGACCTTTTACCGCGCGTGGCGCCACAATTATCCGCGCATGCCGCGCGCCAGCTGGGGTGAATGCTGGCGCACGTTCCGGGAAAGCGTGTGGGGCCTGCTGCTGATCCTTCTGGTGCTGGGCGGCATCTATTCGGGGCTGTTCACGCCGACCGAAGCCGCCGCAGTGGCCGCGGTCTACGCCTTCGTTATCGCCGTGTTCGTCTACAAGGGCTTGCCGCTTAAGGAAGTCCCGGCGGTGCTGCTCAAAGCCGCGTCGATGAGCGCGATGATCCTCTACATCATCACCAATGCGGCGGTGTTCTCATGGCTGCTCACTTCGGAACAGATTCCGCAATCGATGGCCGAATGGATGACCGCGCAGGGCTTCGGCATCATCGCATTCCTTCTGGTGACCAACATCGTGCTGCTCGCCGCCGGCAACTTCATGGATCCGGCGGCGATCACGCTGATCATGGCGCCGATCCTGTTTCCGATGGCGGCGGTGCTTGGCGTTCATCCGGTCCATCTCGGCATCCTGATGGCGGTCAACATGGAGGTCGGACTCTGCCATCCACCGGTCGGACTAAATCTCTACGTCGCCGCCGGGATAACAAAGATGGGCATCACCGAACTCACCGTTGCGGTACTGCCATGGCTGATCACCATGCTCGTTTTCCTCGCCATGGTCACTTACATTCCAGCGCTGTCACTGTGGCTGCCGCGCGCGCTCGGAATGCTCTGAATTTTGATACAATCCGTGACGAGTGACTCAGGTCCGTCACCCTGAGGTGCTCGGCGCGAAGCGACGAGCCTCGAAGGGCGACGGCCGAGCCCAACGGGCCGCATCCTTTGAGGCTCGCTTTGCTCGCTCCTCAGGATGACGGGTAACAAAATTGAGTTGAAAGTTAATCCGCGAAATCCTCAGGCCGCAGCTCGATTGGCATGCCGTGTGGTGTGCGGGCGCAAGCGTGTTGCCAGGCGTCGCGGGTTCGCGCCAGCACGCTGCTTTCGACCGCACCTTTTTCGGCGAGGATTCGCTCGAGCGTCGCCAGCCAATGCTGGTAGTAAGTCTCGCCCGTGTCGGGATCGCCGGCCGCTTGCGCCTTCTTGATTTCCTCGCCGAGCGTCTTCGCCCATTCCGTCCAGGTAAACAGGCCGCGCTCCTTGAGCGACACGACCAGCGCGAAGGCTTCTGCCTCCCATGGCGCGCGAAAAACCGAGCCGGCGCTGTTACGTGGAACGCTGAGCTCGTCATTCCGGCCGAATGAGCGGAGCGAGTGAGAGCCGGAATCCATAATCACGATCCTCTCAAATCAACGTATGCGCAAGATCGACCCAACCAGGATTTTCTTTTTCGATAAGTTGAACTTTCCATTCGCGGTTCCACTTCTTCAACTGCTTCTCCCGCGTTATTGCCGAGAGAGGATCGTCAAAGATCTCAAAATATGTGAGCTTGTGAACATCATATCGCTTCGTGAAACCGCGCACCGCTTTCAGCTTGTGCTGGTAAGTGCGTCGAATAAGGTCGTTTGTAACTCCAATGTACAGCGTGCCGTGCTTCCGGTTGGCTAGGATGTAAACGAAATACTGTTTGTCCACCCCTTTCATTCGGTGACTATGGATTCCGGCTCTCGCTTCGCTCGGCCGGAATGACCGCGGGCATTGCCGAATCCGCGCTCATGCCGGCTCCAGGTAAGGTTCAAACGCTTCGATCGAAACTTTCAGCGAAGGCTCCGCGCTCGCGCCCCACAATTCGCGGCCGTCGAACAGTACGGTGTAGAGCCATTGCGGGTCCTCGCCTTTGCCGATCGCGACGGTGTCGGGGAAGACGTGACAGCCGCGCAGCGCCTCGACCACGCCGACCTTGTCGCGGGCATAGCGCGGCAGGCGCGTGTGCGTTGTCGGGTGAATGTTCTTGGTGCGCACACGGTCGCCGGGCTTGAACCTCGCCGGCTTCTGCGCCGGACGTGCGAACGAGCCGCGCGTTATGATGGTAGGGACTTCGGCGGCGTTTAGTTTGCGCTTGAGCGGCTTGCCGGGACGCAGCGCGTGCCCGGCGGCAAGCTCGTCGCGGCCCGCAAGCTCAAGCTCGGCAAGCTGTTTTTCCATGCCAAGCTCCCACTTTCTGTAATACGAGCTCGCAAGATAAACGTCCGGCGGCAATTGCTCGCGGGCAAAACGCGCCTGATCAATGCACCAGACGCCCGCGTAGCTCATCGCGCGATAGAGCGCGAAAGTGCGGGCTTCCCAATCGTCATGAAAGACGGGCTCGTCCTGTTCCGGCTCGACTTTGCCGAAGCCGTGCATGCCGCCCATATCGTGGACGCCGTCCATCACGCCGCCTCGCCGGGCTGTTTCGCAAAGCCGGTGCCGATCATGCTGTCGCGGGTGACGAGGCTGGCGAGCTTTTCCTCGCTCCAGCCCTCGGTGCCCCGGGGGCGCATCGGCAAGACGATAAAACGGGTCTCGGCGGTCGAGTCCCAGACCCGAATGGCGGTATCGGCGGGCAGCGTGACGCCAAAATCGGTCAGCACGCCGCGCGGATCGTTCACCGCGCGCGAGCGGTAAGGCGCGGACTTGTACCAGACCGGTGGCAGCCCGAGCACTTCCCATGGATAGCAGGAGCACAGTGTGCACACGATCATGTTGTGCAGTTTCGGCGTGTTCTCGACCGCGATCAGGTGATCGCCGACGCGATTGATGACGCCTAATGCCAGCACCGCCTTGGTCGCATCATCGAGCAGCGCGCGCTTGAACGAAGGATCACTCCAGGCCTTGGCGACGACGCGCGCGCCGATATGGGGCCCGACTTTGGTCTCGTAGGCCTCGATGACGGCGTCCAGCGCCGCCGGATCGACATAGCCTTTTTCGGTGAGCACGGTCTCGAGCGCGCGGACCCGCAATTGCATTTCCGAGAGCTCCGAGCCGTGCTCGTCATGATCATGATGATGCTCGTGTTTTTGCTCGCGTTTTTGCTCCATGGCGCGCCCTATTCCGTTTCCCGAAAGCCATTAGGGCACATTATAGTATGATCGCCAACCATGCGAAACACGACCGCGCGCATCGCCGACGAAATCGATCGCATCACGGCGGCGGTCGGCCGCATTGCGACGTGGTGCTCGCTTTACGTCGTGGCGGCGGAGTTTGCCGTGGTCGTCTTTCGCTACGCGCTCGGCTTGGGCTCGATCCGGCTGCAGGAGTCGGTCCTCTACGGGCATGCCGGTTTGTTCATGTTGGCGGCGGCTTGGACGCTGCAAACCGACGGGCATGTGCGTGTCGACATTTTCTATGCCCGCGGCACTGCGCGGGCGCGCGCCACGGTCAATCTTCTCGGCGCTGTCGTGTTTCTCTTACCCTTTGCCGCTGTCCTGTTCGCCCTGACGCTGCCCTATGTCGAGCGTTCCTGGCGCATCTTCGAAAGTTCGCCGCAGCCGAGCGGGCTGTCTTTCGTCTACCTGCTTAAGACCGTCATTCTGGTGTTCGCCGCCTTGATCGGCCTGCAAGGCGTGGCACAGGCCATCCGCGCTGCGCTGATCTTGAGCGCTCGGCAACAACCGCACTGACCATGGGCGAAACGCTTGCGGTTGCGATGGTGCTCGCGGTCTGCGCCTTGCTGCTTGTCGGCTATCCGGTCGCATTCACGCTCGCCGGCGTATCGCTTGGCTTTGCCGCTCTCGGCGCAGCCTTGGGCATCATGGACTTTGCGCTGCTCGGCGCGCTGCCGGCGCGCATTTTCGGCATCATGACCAACGACGTGCTGCTCGCGATCCCGCTCTTCATTTTCATGGGCGTGATGCTGGAACGTTCGCGCGTTGCCGAGGAATTGCTGGAGACCATGGGGCGGCTGTTCGGCGGATTGCCGGGCGGCCTCGGCGTGTCGGTGATCATCGTCGGCGTGCTGTTAGCGGCGGCCAAGGGCGTCGTCGGCGCCACAACCGTCACTATGGGCCTGATCGTGCTGCCAACCATGCTGCGCCACGGTTACGATAAGGCCTTGGCCGCGGGCACAGTTGCGGCCACCGCGACACTCGCCCAGATTTTTCCGCCGGCGACCGTGCTCGTTCTGCTCGGCGATCAGCTGAGCAATTCATATCAGGCGGCGCAATTGGCCAAGGGTAATTTTGCGCCGCGGACGGTCACCGTGGCCGATTTGTTCGCCGGCGCCATCGCTCCGGCCTTGGTTCTGGTCTTGCTTTATCTGCTCTACGTCGTCGCCGTGGCGGTGGTCCGGCCAAAGAAATCTCCCGCCATCGCCGCCGATCCGGCGGCGCCGGTTGGTGCCGCGTTTGGCGCACGGCTCATCTCGGCTCTTGTTGCGCCATTTGCACTGATCCTCGCGGTGCTCGGCTCCATTCTCGCCGGCATCGCCACGCCGACGGAAGCCGCGTCGGTCGGCGCGGTCGGCGCGATTCTGCTTGCCATGCGCAAAGCCGGCGCCAAGGGCCTGTTGCTGCCGGTGATGATCCGCACCACCCAGATCACGAGCATGATCTTCGTCATCTTGGTCGGCGCGACCGTGTTCAGCCTGGTGTTCCGCGGGCTCGGCGGCGATGGCCTGGTTGCGCGCACCCTGACCAATCTGCCCGGCGGCGTGGCCGGCGCGGTTCTCGCGGTCATGGTTGCCGTCTTTCTGCTCGGCTTCGTCATGGACGCATTCGAGATTATTTTCGTCGTTGTGCCGATCGTGGCGCCGGTCCTGCTGCAAATGCCGGGAGTCGATCCGGTCTGGCTTGGCATCATGCTGGCCGTTAATCTACAGACCTCTTACATGCATCCCCCGCTCGGTCCGACATTGTTCTACCTGCGCAGCGTCGCGCCGCCGGAAGTGACGACGCGCGACATCTATCTCGGCATCATCCCCTTCGTGCTCATTCAGCTTGCCATGTTGATTGCGCTGTGGTTTGCGCCGGCGCTTGCCACGTCGCTGCCGCATCGGCTTTATGCGCCGTGATTTTCTGCGCGCCTTGCCATTTAGATCACAAAAGGACAAGTCATGACTGCCACACAGCTTTTCAATCTTGACGGCAAAGTCGCGCTGGTGACCGGTGCGTCCAGCGGGCTTGGCGCGCGTTTCGCCGAGGTTCTGGCCGCGAACGGGGCGTCGGTCGTGCTGGTGGCGCGGCGCGCCGAGCGGCTGACCGCGCTGCAAGCGCAAATCGCCAAATCGGGGGGCAAGGCGATCACCGTGACCGCCGATGTACGCGATCGGCACGCCATGGCCGGCACTTTCGACGCTGCCGAGAAGGCCTTCGGCACGGTGACGATCCTCGTCAATAATGCCGGCGTCGCGCACGCCGCGCGCGCGGTAGAGCTTGCCGAGGAAGAATGGCGGCGCGTGCTCTCGATCGATCTCGATGCGGTGTTCTTTTGTGCGCAGGAAGCGGCGCGCCGCATGCTGGCGGCAAAAAGCGGCGGGGCCATCGTCAACATCGCCTCGGTGCTCGGCTTTGGCGTCGACAAAGGCGTCATCGCTTACGCCACGGCAAAGGCCGGGGTTATTCAAATCACCAAGGCGCTGGCGCTCGAACTCGCGTTCAAGGGCATTCGCGTCAACGCCATCGCGCCGGGATGGATCGTCACCGAGCTCAATCGCGATTATCTGCAGACCGAGCGCGGCATCGCGATCAAGCGCGAGATTCCGATCGGCCGGTTCGGCGAAGAGCGCGATCTCGACGGTCCGCTGTTGCTATTGGCGTCCGATGCCGGCCGCTTCGTCACCGGCGCCACGATCGTGGCGGACGGCGGACAGATGATCGCGCTACGTGGCTGACGAGATCGCTTGTCAGCTTGGCTTCGATGCTTCGCGAACGAAATTGATGATGCCGGAGAAATCGCTCGCGCTGTGGCCCGCCGCCGCGTACCGGTCGTAGATTTCCGCCGCATGAGCGCCGATCGCAGTCTTGACATGCGCGGTCTCTGCGGCTTCGCGGGCGAGCTTGAGATCCTTCAACATCAAGGCTGCCGCGAAGCCCGGCTTGTAACCGTTATTGGCGGGACTCGCCGGAACGGGACCGGGCACCGGGCAGTAGCTCGTCAGCGACCAGCATTGGCCTGAGCTTGCCGAGGCGACGTCGAACAGCGCCTGATGCGACAGCCCAAGCTTTTCACCGAGGACGAAGGCTTCGCTGACCGCGATCATCGAGGCGCCGAGGATCATATTGTTGCAGATTTTCGCGGTCTGGCCGTTGCCGGCATCGCCGCAATGCACGACGCGCTTGCCCATGCGTTCGAGAACAGGCTTGCCGCGCGCGAACGCGTCCGCCGCGCCGCCGACCATGAAGGTGAGCGTCGCCGCCTTGGCGCCGGCCACGCCGCCGGATACCGGCGCGTCGAGCGCGGCAATGCCGCGCTCAGCGGCAAGCGCATGCGCCGCGCGCGCGCTGGTCACGTCAATGGTCGAGCAATCGATGAACAGCGCGCCGCGTTTTGCCGAGGGCAATATCTCGGCCCAGACCGCGCGCACATGTTCGCCCGCCGGCAGCATGGTGATCACGATGTCGGCCGCTTCGACCGACGCCTTGGCGCTGGCCGCGATCTCGAGACCCGATTGCGCGCAGGCCTGCCGCGCCGCCGCGACGACATCGAAGCCGACGACATGGTCGCCTGATTTGACGAGATTGGCGGCCATGGGCGCGCCCATATTGCCAAGCCCGATGAACCCGATATTCGGCATAGAGGCTCCTATTCGAATGTCAGTTCCAGTTCGCCCACGGACCGGAAGTGCCGATCGACGATCTCCGACGTCACCGCTTCGATTGTGTCGGGTCGCCAGCGCGGGTTGCGGTCCTTATCGATGACTGCCGCGCGAATGCCTTCGATGAAGTCGTGGCCGGCAATGCAAGCGAGCGCGATACGGTAATCCTGCGCAAAACTCTGCTCAACCCGGTCGAATGTTGCCGCCGAGCGGATATTGCGCAGCGTCACTTTCAGCGAAGTCGGCGAGGCCTTGCGCATAACATCGAGCGCCGCCTGCGCGCCTTCGGCGCGGCATGCGCGCAGCCGCGCGATAATCTCCTCAAGTACGTCGCCGCCGTAGCAGGCATCGATCCATTCGCGCTCCTTGGGCAATCGCGCGGGAGCGGGCGCGGCGGACAATCGTTCGAGGCCGGCACGGACTTCATCATGGCTGCGGCAACTGGCGAGCGCGGCGGGGAGCTTAATCAGGCGATCCACGGGCACGTGAATATCGGCGAGCTTGCAGTAAAGCGCGTCCGCAGCGCCGAGGCGCTGACCGGTCAAAGCGAGATAGGTGCCTACGCAACCGGGAGCGCGCGCCAGCAGGAAAGCGGCACCGACATCCGGAAAGAAGCCGATGCCGACTTCCGGCATGGCGACGGCCGAGCGCTCCGTAACCACGCGATGCGCGGCATGCGCTGACAGCCCGACGCCGCCGCCCATCACCAAGCCGTCCATCACCGCGATGATCGGCTTGGCATAGCGCGCGATCAGGACATTCAGCTTGTACTCGGTCGCCCAGAACCGCGCCGGCAGCGCATCGGCCGCGCTGGCCGGCTCGCTCTTGGTGGCCTCGTAAAGCGCGCGGATGTCGCCGCCGGCGCAAAAGCCGCGGTCGCCGGCGCCGTCAATGAGCACGGCGCCGACTTTTGGATCAGATTGCCACTCCCGCAGCAGCGCCGTCATAGCGACCGCCATGTCGAGCGTAATCGCGTTCAGCGCTTGCGGCCGGTTCAGCGTGATCCGGCGCAGCGCGCCGTCGCTTCTTACGATCAGGTCATCGTCGCGCAGAAGCGTTTCACTCATCGGCCGACGAGGCTTCGTGCCACGATGAGGCGCATGATTTCGTTGGTGCCTTCGAGAATCTGGTGCACCCGCAAATCCCGCACGATTTTTTCAATGCCGTATTCGGACAAATAACCATAGCCGCCGTGCAATTGCAGTGCCTGATTGGCAACTTCGAAGCAGGCGTCGGTCACAAAACGCTTGGCCATGGCCGTCAGCCGCGTCGCATTGACGTCCTTGCGATCGAGTGCGGCGGCGGCGTGCCACAACAAAGCGCGCGAGGCTTCAAGCTCCGTCGCCATGTCGGCCAGGCGGAATTGCAGCGCCTGAAACGCGTCAAGGCGCCGGCCGAAGGCCTTGCGGTTGCTCATATAGGCGAGCGTCTTGTCCAAGGCAGATTGCGCGCCGCCGAGCGAACAGGCGGCGATATTGAGCCGGCCGCCATCGAGACCGGCCATCGCAATCTTAAAACCCGTCCCTTCCGCGCCAAGTCGGCTCGCCGCCGGCACAGGCGCGTCCTCAAACATCACCGCGCGCGTGGGCTGCGCGTTCCAGCCCATTTTTCGTTCATTGGCGCCAAAGGAAAGTCCTGGCGTATCGGCTGGCACGACAAAAGCGGAAATCCCGGACGGACCTTCGCCGCCGGTGCGCGCCATGACGAGATAAAGGTCGCTCGCGCCCGCGCCCGAAATGAATTGCTTCTGGCCTTTGAGGACATAGTTGTCCCCGTCTCGCACGGCGCGCGTCGCCAAGGCCGCCGCGTCCGACCCCGCGCCTGGCTCGCTGAGGCAGTAGCTTGCCAGCAAGTCCATGGCGCACAATTTCGGTAGCCATCGCCGCCGCTGCTCCTCGGAGCCGAACATGTCGATGAGTCCCGCCACCATGTTGTGGATGGACATGAAAGCCGCTGTCGTCGGGCAACCGGTCGCGAGCGCCTCGAAAATCAGCGTTCCGGTCAGACGCGACAGACCGGAACCGCCGAGATCTTCGGCGACGAAGATTCCGCCCATTCCAAGCGCCGCGGCTTTGCGCATTTCGGCGACCGGAAAATGCTTGGCCTCGTCCCAAGCGATGGCGTTGGGCGCGAATACTTCCGTGGCGAAGGCGCGCACCACCTCGCGCACCGCGATCTGGTCGGCGTCCAGCGTAAATTGCGTCGACGCGGTTGAAATCGAATCCAGCATAACCTCGTGCCTTCCGGCCGGCGGCGAGCCATTGTTGCACCGGCGTTTTGCGGCAGCAAATAGGGTGTTTGGGCCTCAGGACCCGAGACTGGACGCGCGCCGCAGCGTTACCACTCATGCCTATGGCGATGCGTCCGCTTTACGTGCGGCGCACCATAAGGCGGTGCGGGCGAATAATACGGATTTAATTGGCAAAAGCCGCGATTGCCCGCCACCACGTTCGGCGCGCAGGCCGCGACCGAACCATATTCGCAGTCCCACTCGACGTCGCCAGCGCCAATGTTCACGACTGCGCACCAGGGTGCATTGCCGAGATAGGCGGCATGAACGGGTGAAACGGCAAAACTCAGCGCTGCCGCGGCGGCGATCAAAAACAGGACGCGGTTCATTTCAATTCCACCTCGCCACTCCCTTCGCTATAAACTCCTTGCCGCGGCGCTGGTTGCGGTCAGCTACCGGGCAGTTGCCAGATTGCAAGGCCTGATCGAGGGGCTCGTCAACATGGATTTCACGCTTTCACCGGAAATCGAGGATTTGAGGCAGCGCACCCGCGCCTTCATCGAACAAAACGTACTGCCACTCGAAGCCGATCCGCAAAACTTTTCCGAGCATGAAAACATTCCGCTGGCACGGATTGCGCCAGTTCAAGAGAAAGCAAGAAAAGCCGGATTGTGGGCGCCGCAATCTCCGAAACAATTCGGCGGCATGGCGCTGCCGATCGTGGCCTGGGCCGCTATTTACGAAGAGGCGGCGCGCTCGCTATTCGGACCGCTGTCGATCAACTGCTCCGCGCCGGACGATGGCAATATGAATCTGCTGTCGCGCGCGGGCACGCCGGCACAGCAGGAATGGTGGTTGCGGCCGGTGGTCGAGGGCAAAGTAAAATCTGCCTTCGCCATGACCGAGCCGGCGCCGGGCGGCGGCTCCGATCCCGGCATGATCCGGACTCGCGCGGGGAAGAAAAACGGCAAATGGGTCATTCACGGTCGCAAATGGTTCATCACCGGCGCCGGCGAGGCGGCCAATTTCATCGTCATCGCCAGAACGTCCGACGACAAGCGCCGCGGCTTGACCGCGTTCCTCTACCACCGCGATCAGCCGGGCTGGCGCGTGGTGCGGCGTATTCCGATCATGGGACCGGAGGAGCATGGCGGCCATTGCGAGCTCGAATTCGACGGCCTTGAAGTCAGCGATGACAATGTGCTGCTCGGTGTCGGCGATGGACTGAAGGTGACGCAGATCAGGCTTGGTCCGGCGCGGCTGACGCATTGCATGCGCTGGCTCGGTTGGTCCAAACGCTGCCTGGAGATCGCGCAGGATTATGTCGACAAAAGAGAAGGTTTCGGCGTCAAGCTTGCCGATCGTGAAAGTGTTCAGATCAAGCTCGGTCAGGTAGCGCAGCGCATCCAGATCGGGCGGCTACTGACGATGCATGCGGCGTGGAAGCTCGACCGCGGCGATCGCGCCCGCAAGGAAATCTCGATGGCCAAGGTGCACGTCGCCGACACGCTGCACGAAGCCGCCGACACCGCGATCCAGCTCAACGGCGCCCGCGGCTATTCCAAAGACACGATCTTGGAATGGATCTACCGCGCCGCGCGCGCCGCGCGGCTGGTCGACGGCGCTTCCGAAGTGCACAACATGGTGCTGGCGCGTTTTTTGCGCGAGGAAGGCCGCGATTTCTGGAGCTGGAGCGCCGGCAACAGAATTTGATGCGACAAATCGCGCCTTAGAGCGCCAAGATTTGGAGCGCCCAGATTTGGAGCCCCCAGATTTGGAGCGCCCAGATTTCGGGTGCCGGGGGCAAACCTCACGAAATCGGCCTGCCGACGACGCGTGGTAAACGCGCCATAACCGGGCCGTTCACATCATTTTAACGCTTCATCAACCCGGGCCGATAAATCGTGCGCCATGCTAGGCGATCGGGCACGGGTATCGCGGACCAAAAGAGCCGCGATCGTAATTGCGGCTGTTGCGCTTATATTCGGCGCTGCAGGCAGCCTGTTTGGCGCCCCCCAAGCCGGGTTAGCCGCATTGAAGCGGCAATATTGGCGTCCCGCCGCGATTCCCTATCCGCAAGAAAACCCCTATGGCCGCGCCAAAGAAGAGCTCGGCCGCGCGTTGTTCTTTGATCCGATCCTGTCGGGAGCGCGGGTGCGATCCTGCGCCACCTGTCATAACCCCGGCCTGGCATGGGGCGACGGAGAGCCGCGAGCGATCGGTGAAAATGAGGTGCGGCTGCCACTGCGCAGCCCGACGCTGCTCAATATCGCCTGGGTCCCGAAGCTCGGATGGGATGGGCATTTCCACGACCTGGAAAGCGTCGCCATGGGCCCGATCACCGGCCAGACCAATATGAATTTGCCGGAGCAGGAGCTGATTGAGCGACTCTCGGCGCTAGCCGGTTATCACGCCGCTTTCGATGCCGCGTTCGGCAATGGCGGCGTGACGCGAGAGAAAATCGAGCAGTCTTTGGCCACGTTCGAGCGCACGATCGTGTCCGGAGACGCGCCATTCGACCGCTGGATTCACGGCGACGAAACGGCGATCAGTGCCGCTGCCAAGCGTGGATTCGCACTGTTCAACGGCAAGGCCAATTGCGCGGTCTGTCACAGCGGTTGGGCCTTCACCGATGCGGCGTTTCACGACATCGGAGTGGCGAAAGACGACGATCTCGGCCGCGGACGTTTGTTCCCCAGCTCGGTGAAGCTGCAGCACGCGTTCAAGACGCCGACACTGCGCGATGTGGCGCGCCGGGCCCCGTATATGCACGACGGCTCGGTGGCTAGTCTCGCCGATGTCATTGAACTGTACGATCGCGGCGGTATCGACCGGCCGAGCCGCGACAACGACATCCGTCCGCTCAATCTGCAGAGCCGCGAGAAAGCCGATCTGATCGCTTTTCTCAACACGCTCAGCGATACGCCCAAACCCTATCCGCTCCCGAACTTGCCGCGCTAAATTCCTGCGGCTGCGCTGGGTGCGCCCGGATGGAATGGGTTGGTCATAGAATGACCGGCAAGGCGCAGCTTGCCAGGAGCGGTGCATGGTTGGCCGTCACGCTGCCCAAGACATCAAAGCAGGCTCTACCGCTGTTCGCTAAATGTTCCCGACTATAATCAAAATCAAAAGCCGCTTTTGGCAAAATGGCTCCTAAGAAAATTCGGGATTACGTAGCTGACGCCACAACGTACAAGTGCTAGTATTTAGGCCATTAGGAGCGATTCCGATGGCCAAGAACAACATCGCAAACCCGATTTTCAGCCATGAAACCGCTGCCCGGGAGTGGTTTGAGGCCGCCCGCTGGCCGAATGGGCCGGTCTGCCCGAAATGCGGATCAGCCAAAGCCTACGCGACCAAAAAGGCTGGCGTGTACCGCTGTGCCAGTCCGACATGCCGTAAGGATTTCACGGTCATGACTGGCAGCATCATGGAGCGAAGCCACGCCAAACTTACGCAGTGGGCCGCCGCGTTCCATCTCGCTGCATCTAGCAAGAAAGGCTTTTCCGCGCATCAGCTCCACCGCGAATTGGGCTGTCAGTACAACACGGCTTGGTTTCTTGCCCACCGCGTCCGCGAAGCAATGCGCCGAGGCGGACTTGAACCGCCGATGGGCGGAGAAGGTCAGGTCGTAGAGCCTGACGAAAGCTATTTCGGCGAGCAGGAAAATCGGCGGCCTTCTCGTCAGCGAAAGAAGTCGTCCGTACATCAGCAAGCATGGCCGCGGCCCCGGAGGCAAGCACATGGTAATTGCGCTGGTCGAG
>Ga0187816_10000032_pt1 | contig 31498 bp, 27 predicted proteins | sample NC_wetland_sal_i_16_FD_132960 | JGI IMG/M metagenome (GOLD analysis project Ga0187816, IMG submission 132960) | Wetland sediment microbial communities from Neuse River Estuary, North Carolina, USA - SO4_1 | ecosystem: Environmental > Aquatic > Freshwater > Wetlands > Sediment | place: USA... | reverse complement strand
TTCGATTTTCTCGGCGGCCTGCAGGACGTGACGCTCGTTCCCTATTCGCTGGAGTACGCGCATGGCTGGTTTATTGATTTCCAGTCCGTGCTTCGTGCACTGACTGAGCGCACGCGGGCCGTGCTTTTAGTTCATCCAAACAATCCGACGGGCTCCTATGTGCATTCAGAGGAAGTGCAGCAATTGAATGACCTATGCGGCGAACGCAATTTGGCGCTGATCGTGGATGAAGTTTTTCTGGACTACCCTCTCGCGGACCAGCCACGAAAAACTTTTGCGGCTAACCAGGATTCTTTGACGTTTACGCTGAGCGGGCTGTCCAAGATCGCGGCGCTGCCGCAGATGAAGGTGGCCTGGGTGTCAACGACGGGACCGGCAACACTAGTGCGCCCAGCACTGGATCGTCTGGAGGTTATCGCGGACACCTATCTGTCCCTGAACTCGCCAACACAGTGGGCGTTCCCGACACTTTTTGAGCAACGCCGTTCACTTCAGCCGCAGCTACTTGATCGCATCAGAGAAAATTGGCGCCAACTGAAATCGCTGGTGAGTGGGAATTCATCCTGCGAACTGCTGGACACGGAGGGCGGTTGGTATGCGGTCCTGCGAATCCCCGGCGAGCGTTCCGACGAGGATCTGGCCATTGAGCTACTTCAGAGGGCACATGTGCTCGTCCACCCTGGTCACTTCTATGACTTTCCTTCCGATAGGTATTTCGTCATAAGTTTAATAGCTCCTGGCGGTGACTTTCAGCAGGGCATTTCCTGCCTGTTCGAGTATCTGCAAAGAGAAACAATCTAAGAAGGATATGCGCCACTTGTGACACCCGTCACTCAATTAGGTGACAGGTGTCATTAATCCTGCGTGAGCATAGGCGCTAAATGAACGTACGTTCGATATAGCTCTCGCTCCAGTAGGGGATTTTTCCATGGTGTCCCAAGTCCGACCAAGACTTTTTGGTTATTTCATTAATCTAGGAGCATCCTCCGTCGCGGCCCGTTCGCCTCTGCATGCGCTCCTCGTTTGGCTCCTCAACGAGGGTCGAGATGAGTAAGTTCAGGGATTCTAAGCACCTGATTCGCTTGGCGGTCGTTTTTCTGTTGGGAGCGGTTGTATTTGTCGCGCTGCGCGCAGCGGTCATTCCCAAGAGCTTTGGCCGCTACGGCCCCTACCGCGGTGACGCAATAAAAGAGCTAACGGCGCAACCCTTGGCCTATGCCGGTCACGAAGCATGCGAGGGCTGCCACCCAGATGTTCTGGAGATCAAAGCAAAGGGCGTGCACGCCCACGTCAACTGTGAATCCTGTCACGGTCCCCTGGCCAAACATGCCGATGATCCAGCGGCGGTGAAGCCAGTGAAACCGGATGTCGCAACACTGTGCGTACGTTGTCATTCACAGAGCATTGCCAAGCCAAGCAGTTTTCCCCAGGTCGATGCCCAAGAACATGCCCAGGGCCAGTTGTGCAACACGTGTCATCAGCCGCACAGCCCAGGATTCGACGCAGGAGGGAAAAAGTGATTCTCGATCGCCGCCAGATTCTTCTGCTTTTGCCAGCCGCGGCCGTCGCATGGGACTTCGTTCTTGCAGGCACTCCGGAGGAAGCGCCCAACTACAACATGTCCAGTCATTGGTGGGGAATGCTCCTGGACATTACCAAGTGCATTGGATGCGGAAGCTGTGTGCGCGCCTGCGCGATGGAAAACGACGTTCCCGACGGCTACTTCCGAACCTGGGTGGAACGCTATCACGTGGAAGATTGGCACATCGAAAACCCGCGGGTGGATTCACCTGACGGCGGTAAAGAGGGGTTCCCAGCAAGTGGAATGACAGGTGGGAAGAACTTTTTTGTGCCCAAGCTCTGCAATCACTGCACGGATTCGCCCTGCACGCAGGTGTGCCCGGTGGGTGCCACCTTTCACACCCCCGACGGTGTCGTGCTGATCGATTACAACTACTGCTTGGGCTGCCGTTACTGCATTCAGGCATGTCCTTACGGATGCCGATTTTTCCATCCGGAGAGACATACGGCTGAAAAATGCACCCTGTGTTACCACCGAATCACCAAAGGCTTGACCACAGCGTGTTGTGAAGCGTGCCCGACCGGAGCGCGGCAGTTGGCAGACCTGAAAAATCCCAAGGACCCGATCCATGCTTTTCTCAAGGACCACACGGTGCAAGTGCTGAAGCCGCACCTCGCTACGGGGGCGAAGATGTTTTACAACGGGTTGGACGGGTCCGTTCGCTAAGGAGATACGGATGGAAGGATTCATGTATCCGAACGAGGTCGAGCTGCAGTGGAGCGTCCTGATCGTGCTGTACCCGTTCCTGACGGGGTTGGTGGCAGGGGCTTTCATTCTTGCTTCACTGGAACGCGTTTTTCGGGTCGAGGCGGTGAAGCCCACTTATCGCCTGGCGCTCCTGACGGCCTTGGCGTTCTTGATCGTGGCGCCGCTTCCTCTGCAACTCCACCTGGGACACCCGGAACGCTCGCTGGAAATGTATCTCACGCCGCATCGGGCGTCGGCGATGGCCATGTTCGGTTTCGTATACCTCTGGTACTTGATGGCTGTCCTGCTGCTGGAAATTTGGCTGGACTATCGGCGAGACATTGTGCTGATGGCGCAATCTTCGACAGGCTTGAAGCGCCAACTTTACCGGCTTTTGACTTTGGGCTCCTACGACATCAGTCCCGGAGCTCTGCATGTGGACGACCGGGTCGGTTTGTTCATCACGCTGGTGGGCATTCCCTCCGCCTTCCTTCTGCATGGATATGTTGGCTTCATCTTTGGATCGGTTAAGGCGAATCCATGGTGGTCGACTCCGCTGATGCCGGTGGTTTTCCTTTTTTCGGCGATGGTGTCCGGTATTGCGCTGGTGTTGCTCGTATATATGGTTACCTGCGCCATTCGCCGCACGACCATCGATATGAATTGCCTGGACACCATTGCAAAATATCTGTTCTATACGTTTGTCATCGATTTCACGCTGGAGATGCTGGACCTGGTGCACCGCATCTATGAAGCCGACGAATCCTTCCGCAGCCTCGACTTCATGGTCCACACGCGCCTGTTCGTGTCTCAGATCGTTCTGCAAATCTTCATGGGCACACTGACTCCCCTGGTGCTTCTTGGTCTGACTCAGTTCTTGAAGTTCTCCGAGCAGATTCGCAAGCGGATTTATGCGTTTGCCGCAAGTCTGACGATGATCGGGATTTTTGCCATGCGCTGGAATGTGGTCATTGGAGGCCAGCTCTTCTCCAAGAGCTTTTTGGGATACACCACCTATAAGATGGCCTTCGTCACGCGGGAAGGGCTGTTACCGGCAATTGTTTTGCTGATTCTCCCCTTCGTCATTCTGTATGTGCTCGTCAAAATCCTGCCACCCTGGCACGAGGGAAACGTCGCGACGATTCAAGCCGACGGTATTGACTGAGGGAAGCCGCCCTTGAGGGTGAGTCTTTCTTACGGCGAGATCCAAAGACGGGAAAGCAGTGAAACCACACATTTGGTAGCGATACCGGGATTGTCCAGCAGTATCTTCAAAAAACGCGGCAAAAACGAGAGAAACCCTGCTTTTCCAACTGGTTGGCGCTCAGGGACTTTCAATCGCTGTTAGCTCCTTTTAGCGCTTGGCAAGCCCTGTTCCGCCCACTCTTAGTAAAAACAGTAAAAAGGAAACCCGACTCAACTCAACTGTAGGCTTGGTTGGAGCCTGTTGCTACAGCGCTGGCAATTCTACCATCTGTCCGAATCCAAGAATGGACTACTTTGGACTGCTCGCCAAACCGAACGGGCAGGGGCAGAATCAGTTGCGGGCTTCCAGGGTATCGCGAATGGATGTGAGGGCATGCTGAAGATTCGAAACGGATCGGTTCACTGCTGCTTTGCGGACAATCGATCCCTTCGCGCCGGTTAGACCCGCCTGTTCCGACCCCATGGCCGTGATCAGGTAAAAGCCCCTTTCTTTCACGTCGTTCTGTCCGCGCACGCAAAAGGACAGGTCCATGGCGGTCTCGAAGTAATGGCTGGAGTAAAGCTGCTTTTCGGCGATGGCGCAGGCCAAGTCATCCCCCGTTTTGCCCAACATCGTGGTGACTTGTACGACTCGCAAGGTCGGCTTCAATCCGAACTTCACTCTCGCCCAGTAGAACGTGTCCTCGACATTTGCGGGCCTTTCATTTGGAAACCGGAGGAGGTAGTTGTAGAACTGCGGCAAGCGGGCGGGCAACACCTTAGAGTAGCTCAGCATGAACGCAAACTTCCTGGCCACGTCGGTGGGATCGCGTTTGTCGTTGTAAACTCCCAGCACTTCATTGCCGTCGCGCTGATAAGCCGAGAGGAGGCCGAGTGCCTTTCGTTGCAGTTGTTCGTTGACTTTCTCGTCCACATCGACCGCCGACCAGTCAACCGAGCGTTGCAGTTCTTGAATGGAACTTGCGGGCATCTGGATCAGACATTCACCAGGCTTGCAATTCCTCAGGGACTTGATGTCATCGCTATCAAACCCGAAACTTTTCAGATCGGATAACTGGGGAGGATTACTGAACACGCCGAACGCAAGGTAATTCGGCAACGCTCGGAGGCGGTCGAAATCGTGGCGCAACGCGACATAACTCTCGGGAGACGCCTGGATGTAAACTGCGCCAAACAGGAATACCTCCTCCGGCGTGCGAGACGGCATGACCTTAACAACGGGCTTGCCGCCTCGGATACTCGCAATCTGCTCGGCAGTGAGCCCGACATCCTCGCGGAAAAAACTCTTTAGGTCGCGGGCTGTTTGAGCAACGCTGACGTGGGGCGTCAGGCTCAGCACAAGCAATGCCAACGCGCGTATCAAAGTTCTGTTCGTAATCCGAAGTATTTTGACCTTCGCCAACCCGAAGACTCCGTTTCTAGATCAAACGTGACATCGTTCCCGCAAAACATTATCCCACTGCCCAGCTCCATTTTCGGTTGTACTTCCGGTAAACGTCGAAACGGGAGATCGGCTGTCCGATTGAGCCAGGATCTCCCGTTCCCGTATGTTGATGAGCTCTATTCCGCTTCTTCTGAGGCCTCAAGCTACCATGCTCTTTGCCCGCTCGACCCACTGCTCGTACTGTTTTTTGATTTCAGTCACGCGCGCGTTGAGGGCGGCTTTGGCGTCGCCCTGAGCTTTGGCGGCTTTTGTTTGCAAAGCTTGCACCTTGGCTTCGGTCTCGTTCTTGATTTGCTCCGACCGCTGCCGGGCCTGCTGCAACTTCTGTTGTAACTTTGCATTCAGCCCATCGATCTTGGCCTGCAATTTGGCTTTTTGCTCCGCTTTTACCCGAGCGTTCTCGGCTTTCAAGTCGTCAATCTCGGCTCGCAGCTCGGCGACTTCGCGGGCGCGTTGGGCCTCTTCGAAGCTCTTCTTGGCCGTGCGGAACACAAAGCCATTGAGCGCTTCCATTGTGGTGTCCACTGGAGTCACCCATTCTTCGCTAATATCCGCAACGATCGCGTACTTGCCGGAGGTGAGTACGTTCGAGACTTCATTCAGGAAATCTGAGCCGACTCCGGCCACCCACAGGTCCGCAAGGCTTCCCACCATCGTGCCGGTCAGCGCCCCGACTGCGACCCCGGCTGGCCCACCGAGCAAACCGATGAGGCTGCCGATCGCGGTTCCGCTCACGGTGCGAATAGGAAAGTCGCCTTCGCCCTGTTTCACAGTGATCGTGCCATCATTGTTCTTGTTGATGACTGCTTCCGCGTGAATCGTGATGCTTCCCTCGGAATCGAGTTGATTGAGCGCTCGCGACCCCTCGTACGTCTTACTTTCATTGTCGAAAACTACCACTAGCATTTTCTCCATGACATTCTCCTTTTCTTTTTTTTGATGCTCGCATTAGCGAGGAATTTTTGGACAGATTCAGGCGACCTTTTCGAGTACGACCCCGGTGACTTTGCGGAGCGCTGTCGCAAACCCGACGAGCGAGGCGCCGTCAAAGATCAGATCCAGGCCGACCGCGAAGCCGATGAACCAGACACTCGAAACCGGCATTTGCGCCAGCAACATGATGCCCAGCCCCAGCGAAACAATTCCCGAGAACACAGACCAGCCCCAGCGCGGGAATTGCAGCATTCCTGCCCCAATCGCGCGAAACAGACCGCTAACAATGAAGAAGGAAGCAAGGATCAGAGTAAGGCTAGCTGCCCCTGCGAGCGGATACCGGATCAGCAAGTATCCAACGACCCCCCGGAATAGTGCGCTCAGCAGCGACACGAGAAAGCCCTGCCACGTGTATGTGCGAAACGCATTCACCAAACCGAAGATGCCACTAAACAGCAGCATCCAGCCGAAAACCAGAACCGTACCGAAAGTAGCTGTCACGTTGCCGATCACGCATACCGCGCCGAGAAGAATGAACAAGATTCCAAGGGTGAGAAACCATCCCCAGGAACTGCGAATCTCCTCAATTCCCGTTGCGAGCGGGTTAAGTCCAAACTGCTTGACTGACATTTTGTCTCTCCTTTTCCGTAATTGAGATTGAAGCCCCCATTCCTGCCAGAACAGCCGGGTCAGAGCTTGTGAGCAATTACGGCTGACAAAGTGCAAATCGGGCACCATTCACAAACGCCTGAGTGCATTGAGGATAATGAAGATTCGCGTGGCGAGATTTCGGGAATTGGCGAGTTTTCGACGGCGGCGACGTCGCTGCTTGCGCAAGGAACGAATTGGAGTTGAGCCACGCAGACCGAAACGGCGCCTATTAATGTTCAGCGTTTTGAGAGGGGGATGCCAGGGGGAATACCTGTGTCAATGTCAGTTCGTGCCTTCCCTAATGCCTAGCGGCCCCAGAGGAGACTAAGTCCTGTGCCGAGGAAAAACAGTAGCGCTCCTGAATAGCTTGGGACAAAGCTTTACACACGTGGTCAAGATGGCCGATACGGCAGCGCTGTTCGACCTTTCGCACGTCCGAAGCCAGATGATGGTCGTGGAACGTACTTGCGATCCAGCGGGAGAAATCACCTCGGCGTGCATGTTCGGCCAAGCAGAGATGGGACTTGCTCGCTAACAAGGTTACAAACTGCTTTAACGATCGTGCGGGAGGTCCGATCAGCGCTCCGTTCTCAGTGAACAGAAACTCGTGTCCGGTAGCAACTTCCATGTCGAAATACTTGGCTCTGTGACGGACATGTGGTGTCATTCGGGGTAACAACTTGAAACGCTGTAGCGTGCCTGTAGCTTGTTCCGACGTCGGTAGAAGCGCTGCATCCTCGGGTCCGAGGACTCCGAGGATCTTTGTCCAGTCACCCTCGAGGTTTTTGTTTCCGGTAATTGTGAGGAGCGTTTGCACTTCTTTTGCCTGGGTTAGGCGCTTAGCGATGATGACGTGCAGTCCTCTTCGCAAGTCCGGATGCAAGTCGGATGGACGGTACGTAACAATTGTGTAAGCGCCCAGCTCAAAATCCAAAAGCTGCGTGACGTTCGGTTCGCTGAGGAAATAATGCGCCTCATCAACAACGATTCGATGGGGAAGACCGGTGGTTCTGCGCAAAGACGCCAACATTGGCAGCAGTGCCTTCAGGTAAGTGACTTTTTCCTCGTAGCCTATCCGCGACAAATTGATTACGACACTTAGATCGAAATACCGAAGCGCACGCGCAACGTCTGGTAGGTCGGGCGGGAAGTCTGTACCGCCAAGTACCACAACGCCCGGCAACGATTCGAGAGAACCGTAGTCTCCTTCGGGATCAACGACACAGACACAGTATCCCTGGAGGATCATCTGTTCGCAGGCGAGTCCCGCACCCCAAGATTTGCCAGCATGAGGGTCTCCGACGATGAGAACATTCCTCCCGTCGATTGAGAATGCGACCGGATTTCCATCAAGCCCCGTGCCAACAGTGATTTTGTGTCGCGATGTGCTCCGCTCAGCCAGTCGCATCTGTAGCGAAACCTGACGAACATATTCGGCCACCGCGGGAGGGCCCACTCCATGGATGATTTCATCAGCCTCTTTCTGGAGGGCGGGGCTGCCCCAACCAACTGCAACACCGATCTCGCATGCGGAGAGCAGTTCGTGATCGTTTTCCGCATCTCCGATGGCGATCGAGTTGTGAGCCGAGAGCCGGAGCATATTCAATGCCGCCCGAAACCCGGTACTTTTACTGATACCTTGCGGAAGTACCATGAGACGACTTCGGTTAAACACTAGGACGAGCGGCAATTCGAGTTCTCGGATTACGGCCAGAATCTGCGGGGCCATGCCAGCGTCGGCTTCAATTACGCATTCGCCCGCCTGAAAGTGGATCCCGCGGCGGCATAGCGCATCGTGGAACTCATCAGGTGGGCGATGACCGAGTAGCCTGGTCTGGCCATTGGGAAAAGACAATACGGCGCCATTTTCTGCCACCACGGCGTCGACAAAATCAAGATTGCCCGCCACGCGCTTCAGGTCAGAAAGAATACGGCCGGTGACGATGACGACCACGACGCTGCGTGCACGGGCTTCGACGATCGCTGCCTTGACCTCAGGACTGAGAAGGCCGTCGCAAGCGATCGTTCCATCATAGTCAAGCGCCAATACGCTGAATTTCATAACTACCTCGGTCCCGGAAAAACGCAATGAGAGCTCTAGGTTGTTACGGCCAACGCTTCCCGACGAGTTGTCTCGCTCCTTCGCGTTTGTGCGCGGAAAAGAATTCGCTTGCCGAACTCCACCAGCAAAAGATATGTGATCGTCGCGATCGCCAGGAAAGCGAAATACGCCGCTGGTAGAGGTGTGAAGCCAAGCGCGTTTGCGAATGGGCTGAATGGCAATAGGACGCCGATGACCACGATGGCCAAAGTGGTTGCAGCCAATGGGACACTCGGGCGACTGCGGAATGGGTTTTTCGCAGTGCGGATGACAAAGAGTACGAGCGTTTGTGTTGCCAGTGACTCGACAAACCAACCTGTGTGGAAAAACACCTGGTTGGCATGGAAGAAATGTAACAAGACATAGAAGGTCAAGAAGTCGAAGATCGAGCTGATTGGTCCAATGAAGATCATGAAATTTCGGATCAGCCGGATGTCCCAGTGCTGAGGCTTGCGGAGAAAATCCGAATCGACGTTGTCGGTAGGAATGGTGATTTGCGCCGTATCGTAAAGGAAATTGTTCAAAAGAATTTGGGTGGGCAACATAGGCAGAAATGGCAGGAAAACGGAAGCGCCCGCCATGCTGAACATGTTGCCGAAGTTGGAACTCGTACCCATGAACAGGTACTTCATTACATTGCCGAAGGCCTTCCGCCCTTCCTGAATGCCGTTATGGAGAACTCCGAGCCCTGCTTCGACCAGGATGATATCTGCGGCGTCACGGGCCACATCCACTGCCGTGGAAACCGAGATACCTACATCGGCGGCATGTAACGACGGTGCATCGTTGATTCCGTCTCCCATGAAACCGACGCAATGCCCGTTGTGTTTGAGCGCAAGAAGGATCCTATTCTTCTGAGCGGGCGATACACGTGCGAAGACGTTTGCCTCACCAACGACATGTGCCAGTGCGGGATCGGTCATTCCTTCAATGTCCTCACCGAGCACAATCTTCCCGGGATCGAGCCCAACCTGGCGGCAAACGTGGTCGGTGACAAGCTCGCCATCTCCGGTGATGATCTTCACTTCCACTCCGTCTTGTCGCAGCGCAGCGATTGCTTCAGCGGCGTCCGGGAGAGGGGGGTCCGAGAAAGTAAGAAAACCAGCCAGAGTCAGGTCATGTTCGTCTTTTGCCGAATAGTTGGGACGTTCCGGCACTTCGGAATAAGCAACGGCGAGTACGCGAAATCCCTGCCGGCTCAATTCTTCGTAGGTGTTCCGACAGCGTTCGAGCATGGGCGCATCAAGGGGAACAACGTGTCCGTTCGACTCGCAACTTGGTGAGAGGGCGAACAATCCTTCGGGTGCGCCTTTACTGATGAGGAGCCGATGAGAATCATGTTCGACCACCACCGAGAGCCGGCGCCGCTCGAAATCGTATGGAATCTCGTCGCGTTTTTCGTAACTTCCGGAGTCTTGTGGTTTAGCGCATTCAAGAATGGCAGCATCCAATGGACTTCGGATGCCCGTCTCGAAGCTGCTATTGAGATACGCCAAGGCGAACACCGAAGTCGAGGGGGTCCCGAACGGATCCAGGGCGCGGTCAAACACCATCTTCCCGCTGGTGATGGTGCCTGTTTTGTCGCTGCAGAGAACGTCGATGCTGCCGAAGTTTTGTATCGCAGAGAGGTGCTTGACGATCACCTTTTTGCGAGCCATGGCCCGTGCGCCGTTAGCAAGCGTAACCGAAGTAATCATCGGGAGAAACTCCGGCGTCAAGCCGACCGCCAAAGCGATGGCAAAAAGAAGCGCCTGCAAGGCATTGCGGTGCATGAGCAGGCTGGTTACCAGAAGAAAGATAACCAGAAAAAACACAGTGCGGCTGAGGAGCAGACTGAAATCCTTTAGACCGCGATCGAAGGCGGTCTCTTCCGGCCGGGAGGATAAACGAGCAGCGATGTCGCCAAATGATGTGTTCGTGCCAGTAGCAACGACCACTGCCGCTGCCGTTCCGCTGACAGCGGACGTCCCCAGAAAGACCATGTTGGCGGCGTCGGGTTTGGTGGACGCTTCCGTGCCGACCGTTTGTTTTTCAACGGGCAGAGATTCGCCTGTCAAGGCAGCCTGCTGTACGTAGAGATCGCGGGAGACTAAAAGGCGCGCATCCGCAGGAACCAAATCGCCGGCCGAGAGATGTATGACATCGCCCGGCACCAGCTGAGTTCTGGGTATGTCCTGTAGTTTTCCGTCCCGTAACACGGTGGCGGTGGGGGCAACACGTTGTCGCAGGTTTTCGACAGCTTTTTGCGAACGATAGGTCTGCGTGAAATCGAGCGTTACGCTCATCACCACAATGGCAATGATGATACCGGCGTCGATTTTTTCGCCAAGAAACGCCGAGGCGATAGCTGCAATGAGCAAAATCATGACCAGCGGATTCAAAAACAGGCGGAGCAGGTCGAGAACGGGCGAATGTTGCCGAGAAGGGGTGGGGTCATTGGGGCCGAATTGTGAAAGGCGAGCCGCGGCTTCCTGCGAGGTCAAACCGTCGGTGGGCAGTGTGGAATTGGCTGCCAATGGAGAGCCCTCCGCTATTGCGTGAATTGCCATATCACCTCGCAGGTCCGCGCACCCAGTACCCGCTTCCTTCAATTCAATTCGAGACTTCGCGTACTAGAAATCAGCAATGGAACGCTGCATCGCGATTCGGCGAGGATCTTCAAACAAACGTGCAGTCGCAGCGCCAAACACGCAACCGCCAACGTGCGCCACGTAAGCCACGCCTCCGCCCTGCACTGTAGCCACGCTACCGGCATCGAACAGCTGCGACAGAAACCAGAAGCCGATGAGAAGCGCGGCTGGAATGAAGGTCGTGCGAACGAAAACGAAGAAAAACAGGAGCGTACGGATTCGGTCGCGCGGGTAAGTCACAAGAAACGCGCCCATCACCGCGGCAATCGCACCGCTAGCTCCAAGGTTCGGAACCGTGGAATGGGGTATTGCCGCGACCTGCGCCAGCATCGCTACAATTCCGCCAAGAAGGTAGAAAACAAGATACCTCACCGGATTCATGGCGTCCTCGATCTCCGGACCAAACGCCCACAAGAACACCATGTTGCCTATGATGTGCAACCAACTGCCATGCAGAAACATGGCAGTCAGGACGGTAATCAAATGGTGCCCGGCAACCATGTCGGCGGGGACTACGGACCAACGGGTCACGAAGGCTTCGCCGCCTGATAGCTCAAGCGCGAATCCAACGGCATTTGCGACAATGATGAGGATCGTCATCACGGGGATCCTGGTCGGGCGCCGTGATGCGTCACCTAATGGAACCATGCCTCCCATACAGTTTCCTTCCTTTCTGAAGACGAAACTTTGACCGTAGCCCCCTGTGGTCCAGTCCCGCTAGCTCTTTTCACGATGAGCTCGATCGAAAGAATCCGCCAGGTCTCGCCAAGCCTTGTTGAAGCCCGAGCGAATGTCTTTCCAAGCGCGCTCGTCTTCCTGCGTAGCGGTACGCATATTCGCCTTGAACTGGGCGAAGGTGCGCTGTGCGGCTGTGATAGCGGCTTGCAACGTGTCTCGAAGATCGGCTTTGCCCAATGCCGCGCGGACCTGGAGAATGTCGAACCACTGTTTCGTTTGGAGCAGCCGCTCCTCGCAACTGTCCGCCATCTTTGCACGTTTCCGGCGAAGTCGCACGTCGACGGCAGCAAGATGGTTTTCAATTGCAGTTCTTGCCTCTCCGCCTGCATCGGTCGCTTTGGCCCTCAGTTCAGCTCCCTCTTCCTTCAGTGTGTCAATCTGGTCTTGGATGATTTGCTGCAGTTCGTCATTTAAATGGTTCAATTGCCTGTGAAGAGCATCGAGGCTCGAAGCAATTCCGCCCTTCGCGGCCAGACCAACCAGTTCGAGCCTAAACTTCGTTTCGCGGATGTCTGATTTCAGATCGTAGTTAAGGATCTTGATGTGATCCTCGAATCTTGCGCGTTTCAGGTCGAGTTCCGCCCGCTCGGCAGCGATTTCGGATTCGAGCTTGGCTTTTTCGGCCTGTGCGACTGATTGTGCCTTTGCGAGCTTGGTCTTGATTTTGCTCTGGAGAGATTCCAGTTCGGCTTTCGAGCGCTCAATGTAGGCGTTGAGTTCCGCCTCGCGCTCCGCCTGCTGTATTTCCTTTCGGGTAATTCGCCCGAGTTTCTGAAACTCTTCTTCAAGTTGCTCGGCATAGCGCTCTTCAACAACGACGGCGAGCGCAGAACTATTGTTAGCGAACGTGTTGGGAGCTTCCAAATGCATGTCTCGGACCAGCCTTTCGCTAAGTCGGATTGCTCCCGCGCCCGTCACGGCGCCGACCGCGGCTCCGGCAATAGCGCCCGCCGGCCCACCGAAACCCCCGCCGACAATGGCTCCCGCCACCCCGGTGACTGCGGCCGCCACCTTCTCTGAATGCTCGTCGTCTAACTCATGGACTGTGATACGTCCCTTTTCATCTTTGCTGATCACGGCATAATCCATCAGCTCGATCCAGTGCTCGTGATCGAGTCGTCTTGCGGTCTCCAAGGCATTCGCCGCTCCATCCTTGGAATTGGTCATTAGTACGATCAAATCAACGGTGCTCATGGGTGTTCTCCTCATAATCATGAATTTAGGATTTCCTAGCTGACTTTTCATGTAGCAATTCGCTTTCCAGAAAAGCAGTCAAAAGCCGGTATCGCCGCACTGGTTGCAGATGCTTTTGTTCAGTGGCCTGAAGCTTAGCAACCGCCTTTGTCGTAGATAGCGTCATGGTGCTCGCTCACGATGCCAGGTTCATGCGATCTTACGGATGCTTTGGCACGGCACCTTGCTCTTGCTCCGAGCTCCCTTTAGATCTTGGAAAAAGGCCACGGCCGCCGTTTGTCTCTGATGAGTGATTCCAATTCTTGCTGGACATTTCCTTGGGCCAAGTGGAACTCATGCTCAAGACCGCTCAGAGCCCCACTTTCCAGAAGGTCATTTTGCAGTTTCCGCAAGTCTCTCTCAGCGGACTCGTTTGCCAGGGCAAAAGAATCCTGGCCGGCCATCATGAAGCCGAGGGAAGGGGCCACGACGTGGGCAGGTGGAATCTGGCCCCGTAGTGACGGGCGATGGCGAGCGCATGACGGAGCGGTTTTTGAGATGCGTCCGAGAAATCAAACGCCACAAGAACCGATTTCAGCTGAACGTCTGCGGCAGATAAGACGGGTGACATGGAATCCTTCCTCTCCTAAACTCCAAAGTGGATTTCGGTTACGCAGTTTTCGAAGTCAGCTTAGGCAGACTATGAATTGCGGCAGCAAAGCCAACCAGGGCGGCACCGTCCATGAGCAGATCGATCCCAATGGCCAAGCCAATGAAGAAGGAGCTGGCAGAAGGCCAGTAAACGAGGAGCATGAAGCCCAGGACGACAGCGCATAGTCCGGCAAAGACCGTCCATGTCCACGTCGGGAACTTGATGATACTTGCGCCCACGGCGCGGAAGAGTCCGCCGACGACGAAGAGTGAGGCTAAAAGCAGGGTGATTCCCTCGGCTCCCGCGTGCGGATGCCGAATCAAGAGATAGCCTATGAAGCCGCGGATTAAGGCGTTTAGGAAATACAGGAAGAATCCTCCCCAGCCCAAAACCCGAAAGGCATTAGCGAGCCACACCACGCCACTGAGCACCAGAATCCAGCCCAGAATGAGCATTGATGCCGTCGTCGCAGTGCGTGCCGTGCCAACACACACCACCCCGAGAATAATTAGCAAGATTCCGAGGGTCAGAAACCACCCCCATAGTTTTCTTATTTCTTCCAGGCCCGACATAAATACTTCAGCGAGAGAGCGCATTCTTTTTCTCCTTTCGGATCGTCATGTTCCTGCTCTTCAGCGGCCTTGTCTCGGCGTGCCAATCCACTCACGGACATAAGCCGGGCAATTTTTGAGGACGATATTCTCGGCCTCGCACCTAACGAGAAATTCCACGGCGTCCCGGCCAACCAGCGTTACATCCTTGAGATCGAGGACCAAGTCTCGGTCTGTGTTCTCCAGTTGAAAGAGCCGCTGTAACTCCGAAACATCTTCCGATTCAATTCGGCCACTCAATGCAAAGACGACGTGGCCGTTCGCCGACCTGTGGATTCTCAACATGGTTTTTCCTTCCGAACCGACTCGGACTCGTTAAATGCAACCGAAGCACCAGAACTCAATGTGTTGAAAATGGGAGTATTTACTAGGAAGAGTAAATGTCGAGAGTTCACCATTTGGCGAAAGCTCGTACAAGCTGTTCGGCTTTCTTGCAGCTTCGATGGAGGAATTTTTTAAGACAGGTCTCTGAAGCGATTTTTGACGATGTTGAGTGAACGGATCTTTGACTCCAGGGTTGACCTGGGCATGCCAAGCCTGACCGCCGCTCCTAACGGCCCTGAGACTCGGCCGTGGCATTCGTGCAACGCGGCCTCGATGGCCTCTCTCTCTTGAGCCTCAAGCCTTTGCGATAGTTCGAGCTGGTTTGTCGCTTCTTTGGCGGGGTGCTGTAGTGAAAGCCAGCTTTCGTCGATGGAAAGGCTTTCTGACTCGCAGAGAATTACCGACCGCTCAATCACATTTTGCAGCTCACGAATGTTGCCCGGCCACGAGTATGAGCTCAAAAGGTCCAAACCCTGCTTACTGATGCCGGTTATTTTCCTCCCGGCCTTTCTTGCATATCGATCTATGAAATATGCAATCAACACAGGAATGTCTTCCTGCCGCTCTCGCAAGGGAGGAATGTCAATCGGAAAGACATTGAGGCGATAAAACAGGTCGCTGCGAAAGATGCCTGCAGCAATGGCTGCCCGCAGGTCACGATTCGTTGCGGCGATCACGCGTACATCAGTCTGGATGGACCGGGTGCCGCCCACACGCTCGAATTCGCGCTCCTGCAGAACTCGCAAAAGAGCGATTTGGGTTTCGACGGGAAGCTCGCCCACTTCGTCGAGGAAAATGGTGCCGCCTGCTGCCATTTCAAATCGCCCTAAACGTTGCTGCATTGCACCGGTAAAGGCGCCCTTCTCATGTCCAAACAATTCGGAGGCGATCAAGTCGCGAGGGATAGCGGCGCAGTTCACACTCACAAATGCCCGCGAAGCGCGCTGCGAACGTTTATGGATGGCACGAGCAATCAGTTCCTTTCCGGTCCCGGTTTCACCGCTGATTAGCACAGTCGAGTCTGTTGGGGCGACTTTCGATACTCGAGACAGGACCGATTGGAGCGCCGGGGAATTACCGACAATCTCCTCGAACATCGAGGCTTTATCAATTTCGTCCCGTAACGCGATATTTTCTTTGTGGAGTTGGTCTTTTAGCTTCTGGACCTCGTCAAGAGCAATCTTTAGGTTGTCTTCCGCCCGCTTGCGATCCTCAATGTCGAAGCTGCTCCCGTACCATTTCACGATGTTCCCACTTTTGTCGAACAGTGCTACGGTGCGATGCAGCATAGTGCGGTAGACACCGTCAGCGCGCCGGACGCGCGCTTCGTATTCACGAACTTCACCACTGGTCAGGCCCGCACGCCAATGCGCCACCATTCCGTCTACATCTTCCGGATGGATCAGGTTCGTCCAGCCCGATCCGAGCAGCGCTTCCATCGGAACACCGACATATTCCAACCACTTTCGATTGAAGAAATCGAAATTTCCATCCGGAGTCGCCGTATGGACAAGCGCGGGGATGGTATCGACGACAATGCGAAGTTCCTCGGGGGACACTATGCCCCACTGGGCACCGGCCCCATGCGATTTGCTGCTTTGCGTTGATGCAGCAGCCGTTCCGCTAGTCGCTTCCTTCGGTTCCATGGATACAACCAGGCTCGCGGTCTGGAGTTGGGCCTGCGATGAATTAGGCTCATTATAGGACAGAAAACCGACCATTGCCCGCCCAACTCTTGCGGCCCTCCCGGATTCATGGTTGCGGGCAGTAACAACCCTAAGGCACAACAGTGACGACAGGGGTTAGCGATCAGTGAACCGTGAGTACAGGGCAAGGCGCCCGTGTAATTAGTTGATATGCCGTATCCGGGACCGGAAGATGCGCAGCGATGATCGGATCGACGCGTTCTACGGACATGACTACCAAGTCTGCCCCTGCTTTCGGAATAAAATTGAGGATCGCTTCCGTTGATGGTCCAAAGCTTCGTTCGAAGTGAACTTGGTTATGCAACGTAGAACCCTTGGGGACGTGCTCCTCTGCCCAGAATTTAAATGGTTCCGTGATACCCTCCTGCTTTTCTTGCTGGGCTGCAGATAAGGGCACATCCTCGCATACGTTCATCACTGTCAGATCGGCGCCAAAGCGTTGGGCTAAGGAGACAGCGTACTTCGCTGCTTCACTTGCATCAGGCTCAAATTTCAACAGGTACAGAATATTGCGCAGTTCCAAGTTTGCGGGAGCTGAAGCAGATTTGGGGCCTACGGTCAGAACTGGGCATTGCGCCAACCGGAGAATTTCTTCAGCCATCGAGCCCAACAACAACTTCTTGAGTGCTCGGCGGCCATGTGTCCCAACAATGACCAAGTCAATGCGATTGCGGCGAAGCAAATCGGGGAGAACCTCTGAGATCACACCCTCAGTGACTATGGTTTCACAAGCATCCGCGGCGAGGGGCCGCATTCTCAACAGGTGATGTATCTTCTGTGCTGCTTGCTCGTGGGCTTGCTTGATTATCGCGGGAATGCGTTCGGAATCTGTCGGCCCGGGAGGCTCAACATTAATCACATGCGCCACATGGAGTTTTGCATGGTAACGCTCCGCAATCGCTACCGCATACGCAAATGCCGCGTCAGCCGCGGGAGAGAAATCGGTTGGGAACAAAATATGTTGGACACGAATGTCGTTGTTTGCGGGCTGTGATGATTCCATTGGTCTCCTCTCGATACGTCTGTTGTGGTGAAACTTGGCCCCACTACCGCCCCTTCTCCTGTCGTTTTTTCCGCGCCAGCGCATCGGCTCGAATTTTGTCTGCGCATGCACCACAAATCGCCTTCTCTGAAGGTTTGCCACAGATACTGCAAATGGGCGTGGAATGATCTTGTGTTTTGGGGAGAGTTGCAAAGGTCACGGTTGTTCTCCTCGCTGGCGCTAAAGCCGTCGTCGGGTCGAATGAACTGTGCGAATGCAATAGAAGCACCAAAACAGTAGGATCCACCAAAACGGGGATTGGTCTGCCAGAGGTGACCAGTTAGTTCGCGCATGTGTGATGTTCTGAGAATGTGCCGTTGCATTCGTGGCTCCTGGGTGCGTGAACGGGAAGGCCTCGAAACGATACTTGCGCTCAAAATGCATGATTTTGGCCCGACAGGGTGGCGAGAGTTCGACATTTGGCGAAATCCCGTACAAGCCTTCAGTGGGACCACGACAGACCCGGGACCGATATTTTGTCTATCCCAGAACCATAGACCTGGGATCGAGCTGCTTTGATTGTGAAACCCCGCACCGGTGCGGCCATTGACCGTCAGAAGACTCGTTCGCATCCATGTTTGCGAGCTTTATTGTCGCTCACTAGTTGCCCCCGATTCTGGCGACCCGAATGCAGGAGGACACGGTAGAAGGAGTGGAATTTATGCTTAAACATGACTCATCGCCGTCCCGGCACGACCGGGGACACAAGGAAAGTGAAGAAGACAAACGCCGGCGCATGCAGTTTAGCCTGTTCTACGTGCTCATCAGCTTGATCCTGCTGTGGGTGTTCCAGGCGTTTGTCCTGTCCCTTTGGAACAAGAGCACAGAGATTTCCTATAGCGAGTTCAAGAACAAACTTGCAAACGCTCAGGTCGTAGAAGTGATCATCAGCGACAGGATAATTGAAGGGAAAATGAAAGACCCGAAGGGTGGCGCATCGCCCTTGCCGTTCAACACTGTCTTTATGCCCGGATCGGATCCCCGTTTGACCGAAGACCTGAAGAACGCGAATGTAACTTACCAGTTTCAACGCCCTCCGAATCCCGTTGGTGCTGCCTTGTTGCAGTATGTCCTTCCGCTTGTGATACTCGGCTTGTTCTGGGCTAGCGCGTACAACCGAATGGCTGGGGGAACCGGCATCGGTGGCGTGTTTGGCGTCGGCAAAAGCAAAGCTGTTGAAGTCAAACCCGAAGACATCACAGTTACTTACAAAGATGTGGGTGGAGCGGATGAAGCCATTGCCGACTTACAAGAGATTATTCAATTCCTGAAAACCCCGGAGCAGTTCGCCACGCTTGGCGGGCACATACCCAAGGGGGTTTTGCTCGTTGGACCTCCGGGAACCGGAAAGACACTGCTGGCCAAAGCAACCGCGCGTGAGGCAAACGTCTCGTTCTTTGAGACGAGCGGATCGGAATTTGTGGAGATGTTCGTGGGCGTTGGCGCAGCGAGGGTGCGTGACCTTTTCGAAACAGCCCGCAAGGCTGCGCCCTCTATCATCTTCATTGACGAAATCGACGCAATCGGCCAAAGCCGCGGTGGTGCCATGCAGGTAGGCACGAATGACGAGCGCGAACAGACCTTGAACCAGTTACTGGCCGAGATTGATGGCTTCAAAACTGACGTCAGTGCACCCGTGATCATCATGGCCGCAACGAATAGGCCGGAGGTGCTCGATCCTGCCCTGTTGCGCGCCGGGCGCTTTGATCGTCAAATCGCGATAGGTAATCCTGACCTCACCGGCCGGCTCCAGATCTTGAGGATACATACGAGAAACATAAAACTGTCTCCCGACTTCGATCTGGAACGGGCAGCTCGCATCACAGCGGGGTTCAGTGGAGCTGACATTGCCAATGCGATTAACGAAGCGGCTCTGCTCGCAGCGCGTCAAAAATCCGCCGCAGTGACCCTGCCGGACTTTGAAGCTGCGATAGAACGCGTCATCGCAGGCTCCGAAAAGAAAAGCCGCGTAATGAACGAGCGTGAGCGGACTACGGTGGCTTACCACGAATCGGGACATGCTTTGGTGGCCGAATTGGTCCCCAATGTCGAGCCTGTCGCTAAGATCAGTATCGTTCCCCATAGTCGCGGTGCTCTGGGTTACACGATGCAAACGGCTAGTGAAGATCGCTATCTGCTCACCGTAGGGGAACTGGAGGACAAAATCGCAGTGATGCTCGGTGGGCGTGCTGCGGAACTCATCCAGTTCCACGTCATCAGTACGGGAGCAAGCGACGATATTACGCGCGCCACGGAACTAGCGCGCCGCATGGTCGTCGAGTTTGGTATGAGCCCGAAGCTCGGAACGGTGCGTTATGCCGGTCAACAGCTCCAATATCTCGGGAAATCGGTGGAGGACGACAGCCACCTCAGTCCGGAAACACGCCAACTGATTGATCGAGAAGTCCAGCGCATCGTGACCGAGCAATACGAACGTGCACAGAAGCTCCTGGTGGAGCATCAAGCTGCTCTCGGACTGCTTGCCCGCGAACTATTGGAAAAGGAAACCGTAGACGGCGGTGCAGTCAAGAAAGCCCTAGGGGCGCAGCCTACAGCTGTAGCTCCTGTAGAAAATTCAGCGGCGGCTTTGGTCGCCAACAGCCTTTAGCCCGAAAAGGTTCGACCGCGGGAAGCGATAGCATCAGCCTGCCCCGTGGAACACATAGTCGGCTGCTCAAACTCAACTGGCGACGGCCGCTAACGAAGGTCGCAAATTCACAACGACACTCGCCGTCGATAGTGCACGGCTCTACGAATCTGGTCTTCGTATTGCACAACGAGAAATCGACGGAGAAACGTTTGGGCATGTCGAAACGCGCAATCAAAGCCGAAATGTTTGCGAGGGCCAGACTGGGTGGAAGTTCTTGCTCAAAGTCACAGAGACCCTACATCGTGAGCTTCGTGCTGTATGGCTTAGGTCTCATGCGGGCGCTTCTTCTCCCAGTCTGCGTATTGCAGTTACTGCTCGGAAATATCCTCCGTGCTCAGAACGCTCCTTCTGTTGCAGCGGGATTTCCGCTTGCGCCAGCAGCCCAGGAGGTCCAGCCGAGAGACCGTGCGGCCGTCAAGGAGAAGCATCCACGGCTGTTCTGGGTAATGCCGACTTACACGGTTTCAAACAGCGGTTTCCCGAGTTCGTTGAGTTCGGGAGAAAAGTTTCGCCTCTCTGTCCAAAACACGACAGACCCATTCACGTTCGGCTACATCGCAGTCAACGCTGGCATTCAGCAAGCGAATGACAATCTAGCCGGCTATGGGCAGGGCGCAGCGGGGTACGGCAAGCGACTTGGAGCGGGGTTGGCCGATCAAGCGTCTGCAAGCTTCTTCAAAACCTACCTTTTTCCTTCCATTCTTCACCAGGATCCGCGCTATTTTCGACAGGGGTCCGGCCCTTTCAAGAGGCGCCTAGCGAACGCGATCATTCGACCGGTAGTGACTCGTGATGATTCGGGAGGGCGTGCCTTCAACTGGGCAGAGCTGCTCGGCGGCATCGCTGCCAGTACCCTTTCAAATGCTTACTATCCAGCATCGAATTCTGGCGTTGGCCCGACGTTTAAACGGGTAGCTGCTGGAATTCCGTTCAGCATGATTGACCATCTGATCGAAAAATTCGGACCGGACCTGGAACGAAAATTCCTGAGGCGTACGAAGATTGGATGAGACTGATGCCTGCTATTCTTGCCAGTAAATTTGGCACGCGATCAAGCTTACGAGCCAGTTTCGCATAGTACACATAAATGTATATAACTATTTGGTAGCGATACCGGGATTCGAACCCGGGTTTCCGCCGTGAGAGGGCGGCGTCCTGGACCCCTAGACGATATCGCCAATTGTTGAACGCAGTGAAAAGCCGCGTGCAACCTACAATTTTTCATTCTCCCATGAGCAGGCTGGTCCCGCAAGCGAAGGCGGCCGGGCGCATTTGCCGGAGGGACAAGGTGGACCACACGCCCGGTTGCCCTTTCGGGTGGGAGGCGAAATGGAGGCTCCTGTTTTTTTGTATTTTCCCGCTCGAATCGTAGGTGAACTCGATGCAGAATGGAGCCGAGTAAAAGAAACTATGAAGGTCGAATCGGCTACGCCAAGGGACACGCAAGCTATCGTTTCGATTTTTGCCGCCAATCAAGATGATCCCGGCCTGTTTCAAGAATCGGAGGCGGAAGTGAGAAGAAACTTGAAGGACTTCCTGGTGGCGCGAGACGCAGCCGGAAGAGCTGTCGCGTGCGCGGGTATCCATCGAGATTCGGCGGAGCTGGCCGAGATTTTTGGAGTCGCAGTCCTGCCAGAGTTCCAAGGCCAAGGAATCGGTGCGGCGCTCATGGGGGAGTGCAAAGAGCGAGCCGCTGCGAGCCAGCTGACGCATCTTTGGTTAGCAACCGTCAAGCCTGAATATTTTCGACGCTTTTCGTTTCGTCCTATATCCCGGTGGAGCCTGCCTGCGCTGGTGCTCTTGCGGAAGTTACGGCAGGTTTTCCGGCAGCCGGTACAACGTTGGGTGCCCGCTCTCCGTGGGCGGCACACCTTTATGCAGTGCAGTTTGGCAGGCCGGTAGCCGTCTTGATGAGACGGCTAAATCCTGCTTGTCGTGCCGCGGTTAATCGGGAGACTAACCTACCAAACGGCTGAGACAATGTTTGCCCGTCACAAAGATTTGGCGTAAGCGCGTGCTAACATTCATTGTTTGCAAACAGACCTGACAATGTCACAAACTTCGCCGCAGCACCCAAAAGGCACACGTGCTCGTGTGCTCCTTAGTTCCGTGTTTGGTCCCTATGCCCAAGATGACGAATTCGGAAGCCGCGCTATCAACCCGATGGAGCTGTACCACAACCAGGTGACACGAGCGCAAGGCGCGTTCTCTCTGCGGATGTTCCACCGCTCCTGGGGCATCATGATGATCCAGGCGAACATCACGGCGCCATGCACCCTGATGGACTTTCCCACGCGCCAGTCCTTCGCACGGGAGCTTTGCTCCACGGATTACGATGTCGTTGGGATTTCTTCCATCATTACGAACGTGGGCAAGGTGCGGGAGATGTGCCGGATCATCCGCGAGAAGTCGCCGCACTCCGTCATTGTTGTGGGTGGCCACGTGACCGCGATCCCGGGGATCGAGAAAATCGTGGATGCCGATCATTATGTGCGAGGCGAAGGCATCTCCTGGATGCGTCGCTATCTGGGTGAGGACGAAAACGCTCCCATCCTGCACCCGGAAATTGTTTCCGGGCTGAGGACACGGTCGCTAGGCATGAGGCTGCCGGAACGCCGCGGCGCCACTGCCGCCACAGTAATTCCGTCGGTAGGCTGCCCAATGGGGTGCAATTTCTGCACCACTTCCTCCTTTTTCGGCGGCAAAGGCAAATTCCACAATTTCTACGAAACCGGCGATCAACTCTTCGACCTCATGGACGGTTTCGAATCCACCATGAAGGTTCAGACGTTTTTCATCATGGATGAGAATTTTCTGTTGCACCGCAATCGGGCAATGCAGTTGCTGGAACGCATGAAGGCAGCGGGCAAGAGCTGGGGAATGGCGGTATTCGCCTCGGCAAACGCGATTCGCAAATATTCGATGAAGGAACTCGTGGAGCTGGGCGTATCGTGGGTCTGGATGGGATTGGAATCGGAAGGCTCCAGTTACGCGAAACTGCAAGGGTCGGACACGCATGAGTTGACCCACGAATTACGCAGCCACGGGATTCGCGTGCAAGGCTCGACCATTATCGGGCTGGAACATCACACACCGGACAACATCGAAGAGGAAATCGAGCATGCGGTCAGCCACGAAACCGATTTTCATCAATTCATGTTGTATACCCCCGTGCCGGGTACTCCACTGTATTTTGAGATGAAGGAGCAGGGGCGGCTGCTGGACTACGTGGACCTTGCCGACATTCACGGGCAGTTCAAGTTTAATTTTCAGCACGCGGCGATTTCCCGGGAGGATTCCAAACGATTTTTGGATTGGGCATTTCTGCGGGATTTCGAGCGCAATGGCCCCAGCCTCTACCGCATGTGCCAGACGATGTTGCAGGGTTGGCAGAGGTATCGCGACTCTTCCGATCCGCGGATTCGCGAACGGTTTGCGCGTGAAATGAGCAAGCTGCGAAGCGGTTACAATGCGTCGCTCTGGGCTATGGAGCGGCAGTTCCGGCAAGTCAGCGAAAGCGTGAGCGCGCAGATCAAAACACTTCGCACGGAAGTTGAAAAAGAATTCGGTTATCGGGCGCGCATCAACGCGCGCGTCCTGGGACCCCTTCTGTTGTGGACCACGCGGCGCGAGGAACGCCGGCTGGCCGAGGGAAAGACCTACGAGCCGCCTACATTTCTAGAGCGCACCCATTGGGCACCGGCCTGAGGCCCTCTGGGGAACGCGGTCTTCTACTCTTCGTGTGACTAGCCTGAATCTCTCGCCAACTCCAAATTCATCTGTCGTTCAAGTTCAACAAAGCGTTGTCATCCTGAGGCGATCCGATGAGGATCGACGAAGGATCTCAACCTTAGAAGCCTACAAAGTGTATGGGTTGAGATCCTTCGGGGCGCAAACTGCGCGCCCCTCAGGATGACACTGTGTCGCTGTGTTTAAATGACGGGCAAAATTGCATCCCGTGAGAAAGGGCGGTTAGTGCTGTTCCAATCTTTCCCGCCGCACTTCGAATCGTTCGCGACTCACCATCATCTACACGCAGGCCCACTGTATTTCTTGGACCAAGCAGTTGGAACGGCGCTAGAACTTCACCATGATGGCCATGTCGATAAAGGACTCATCCTTGCGAAGATCCGGGAACCAGACACTGCCGATTCCCCCGCCGCAGGCCGTTTCAGCAGCCCCGAGGGACGTTTGGCCGGAAGAAGCGCCACTGCTGCAAACGTAGTACTGGGGCGAGCCGTTATTCCCGCCGGGAGGCGTGATGCCACCTCGGCCAGTCCAATACGGCACGTTGGCATGGCGATAATCATACTCCCAGCGGAATGTGATGTATTGCTTGGGCATATAGTCAAACGTGATGGACGAATCCCAGGCTTTGAAGGGGTCGCCGGGATTTCCAGTAAAGTAGGGCGAATTCGTAGCTGCCGTAACGGCGGTCTCTCCATTGATGGGGGGAATTAGTACAAGATAGCGTCCCGGATTGTTGATCTCGCCGCCGCCGATCGTAACCCCGAACAAATCCCTGTGGAACCAGAAACGGTTGTAGCCCATCCAGCCTATGAAGCTCTGCTTGGGCCCGCCCTTCTTATCACCGTAACAACTCACTCCGCCGCCGAATTCACAACCCATATCGCCCGTGAGCGAAAACGCCATCTTATCGAGAGTTTTTTCCGGCTTGTCGAAGTACTTGACCTCGATGCTGTCGTCGGTGTGGATGCGCCTGCGGCCCGGGACGAACAAGTCATCCTCGCCCACGCCGTAATTGTTCGAAATAATGTTGATCCAATTATTCGGAGTCCATTTTATCTGCCCTCCTACGCCCGGCGTGTGATTGGCCGAAGCGTAGGACTGCCAACCATTGATGAACCATGGCTCAATTTTCAAATGTGCCGTCGGGAAAATCTGCACGCGCACACCATTAAAGAACCAAGGAGTATTGGAGGAAACATAGGAAGGTTGGTAGGCCCAATTGTCGAAGTTGTAGTAGCTGAACAGACCGATGTAGGACATGAAGATTCCGGCGTCGACATTGATGCCGTGCAGGACGTTGAAGTGATAGCCGCCGTAGCCTTCTGAAATATACCGGTAGGCACCGGCCAAATCCCACTGACCGTGACCGGGGCTAGGGTCATTTCGCGGTGTGGTCACCGAATACATGCCGAACTGAGTCATGAGCCGGCCGCGGACATTGTCGAAATGGAAGTCGCCGCCGACGCCTAGCTGCTCCAACTGGACTTCGTAGGAACGGAAGAGTTCGCTGGAGCCGCCGATGGTGTGATCGGCAGGATGGTTAAAATTGGCAACATAGTTCGTGTCGAAGCGAATTTCTGGCGTGAAGAATTTCGTGTCCCAGTAAATATCTTTTGTGCGGGCGTTGCCGTTCAGCCAGGTCCAGTCCGCATCCGAAAAAGGCTCGACATATCCGGGCTTTCCGGTTGCGGCAGCCGCAGTTGTCGACATAGTTTGAGTCTGATCCTGCTTGGGCTGGGCAGCGGGTGCTGTTGGTATTTCAATTGTGCCCGTGCTCTTCACAAGACTGGTTGATTCCGGCGCAATGGCCTTGACTGCGGCGGGATTCGCACCTGGTGTACCGGTCGCCATTTCCTTGCCGTCCGTTCGTCCCGCCGGAGCACCCGCTGAGACAGCCCCAGGCTGTTTCGCTTCGAGCTCTTCCACGCGCTTTTCGAGTTGTTCAATGCGCTCCAACATCCATTGCTCGCGCTCGGTCAAGCCCGATGCCGGTTTACTGGACGAGTCCGCTTTCGGCGCAGGTTTGGCCGATGAATCCGTGTCTTTCTTAGCGTCATCGGCTCTGCCTGTGCCGCAAATTCCCAAGCCCAAAGAGAGCAGCAGTCCGAGTCCGAGCAACATTTTCCTTATCTGCAAATTGCACATAGATTCTCCCCCCGCCTGATCAGCGGACGAATTCTCCGGGAATGGCAGTTATTGGATGGATTTCCCGGTCCAGCCGGATGCGTGTCGTTACCAAAAAAGAGTAGCGACCCGAGCATAAGAAATGCGTGAAGACCGATGAGCGTTCCATGGGACGCACGGCACTGTTAGCCGACAATGTCTTTATATCACTGAAATGATTGCAGATAGCTATGACTTGACGAGGAGAGCGAAGCCTTATGGGCGCACGATAGGTCACACCTCGGCTTCAAACTGGCAGGATTGGGTTCGGTAACGACGGTGAGAACATTACAGAACCTGAACACAGACGATAGGGGCCGGAAGAAATTCCCTTGACAGGTTATTACTTTTGTATATTCTATTTAATGAGTTAAGGTGTATCCCGCTTCGCGATCTCCGCAGCTACGTCAATCATCTGTTCATGAATCAAGCCGTTGGAAGCAAGTATGGTGGGCCCGCCGAGGACGTAACGCTGCCCTTGCAGGTCCGTCACTTTGCCGCCCGCTTCCTCGACGAGGACAACGCCGGCGGCGGTATCCCACGGATTGAGGCCAAACTCCCAAAAACTGTCAAAGCGGCCCATGGCAACCGACGCCAGGTCGAGTGCCGCAGAACCATCGCGCCGCACACCGTGTGAGCGCAGAGTGAAGTCCCAGTAGAAGCGGATATTCGGATGCGATTGGCGCTTGTGGTTGGGAAACCCAGTGCACAGGAGACTATCTTTCAGGGCGTCTATTTTCGAGCAGTGGATTTTCTTGCCATTGAAGGTGGCGCCTTCTCCGCGCGCCGCGGCGAATAGCTCGTTGTACACCGGGTTGTAAATCACGCCGAGGAGCAGCTCATTCCTGCGCGCAAGGGCCATGGACACGCAGAAGCAGGGATAGCCATGAGCGAAGTTCGTGGTGCCATCGAGAGGATCCACATGCCAGCGGTATTCCGAAGCAGTGTCTTTGCCTGTGCCTTCTTCCGCCGCCACGGCGTGTTCGGGGAAATATTTCTGTAGCCGGCCGACAATGAAGGCTTCGGAGCGACGGTCCGCCTGGGTCACTAGGTCAAAATCGCCTTTGTAAGCAATGGTTGGCGCATGCTCCATCTCCTCGCAAAGGATTTTGCCAGCTTCCTGAGCGACCTCGATAGCTAACTCGAGATAGGTTTTATTCATTGGATTCCCGGGGGCCCGGGCCGCACTACTGAGGGCCAGTAAGATAGGTCGTCCGGTGTCGCGCGGTATAGCCGGGCAGAACCTTCACTTCAATTGTACGGTAAGTGTTAGCCGGCCCGCGTGGGTCTGGGTAATAGGCCAAGCGGTACTGAGTACGGAGTTCACTATCAATGCGATCGAAGATGATGGGCAATTCTTGTGGAGATTCGGGGAAGAACATGGCGCCGCCGGTGGTTTCGGTGATGGTCTGCAGAGCGTGCTCGCCGGCAGTGTTGCGGCCGTTCTCGTTTTTCACCGGGTTGATCACGATGGTATAGAACAGAATTCCGGCGCGCAGTGCAGCCTTGCGGGCGGCATCAAAATCGTAGCGGCTGGTGGTTTCACCCGCGTCGGTCACCATGATGATCACGCGGCGGCGCTCCCCCTTTCTCCTCTGCAGCGCCTCCGAGCCCAAGAAGACCGCGTCATAAATCGAAGTGCCAGCACCATCGGGGATCTTGCGTACCGCTGTCTGGAGGGCCTGGACGTTGTCTGAAAAATAGGGAGGAAGCTGCCTCACTTGCTCATCGAAGGAGAACACGCTCAAGCGGTCATCGGGACGCAGAACCTGTTGGATGAAGTGGGAAGCTGCATCTTGCTCGGTGGTCTTCTCTATGTGGGCGCTCAGGCTGGCATCAATCATCAGGGCGATGTCCAGAGGCAGTTGAGTCTCGGGTTCAAAGACGGCGGTTTTCTGCAGAACGCCCTCCTCAAGGATTTGGAATGCTTCCTGAGGCAGGTTTGGCGCGGGGCGATTGTGGTCGTCGAGCACGCTGACCAGAACATTGACGAGGTTTACGTTGACCTTCACGGTGTTGCGCGAGGAAGGTGACTCCTGCGCTTTGTCCTTGGGAGGCGCTGCGGGAGGCTGTGCCCAAGGTGGCCGGTCCGGCTTTTCCTGAGCGGCGGAAAGGAGCGGGAGGGCGAGGAGGGCAAGTGCGGCCGCAAATGTCTTGTGGACCTGTCGATTCATCTAGTTGTTAAGATGCGGGTTTGGTAGCAGAGGGTGGTGCGGGTGGCAATTCCCCGTCGGCCCAGACCGCGCCATCCTCGAAAAACTCCTTTTTCCAGATCGGCACGGTGCGCTTCAGGGTATCGATGGCGAAGCGGCATGCATCGAAAGCGGCGGCGCGATGAGGAGCACTCACAGCAATGAAAACACTGGTATCACCGATCTCCAAGCGACCCAAGCGATGGACGATGGCCAAGCGGTGAACGGAAAACCTTTCGTGAATCTGCATGCCAATCTCTCGCATCTTCGCAAGCGCCATGGGTTCATACGCTTCGTATTCGAGGTAGAGGGTGGGACGTCCGTGGGATTCATTCCGCACAAAGCCATCGAAGGTGACAATCGCCCCGTCCTGATCTGCGCGGACTTGGCGGACCACCGCTGCCAAGTCTATCGGAGCATGGAGTAGTTCAAACCGGTCATTTTCGGCGGCTGCGCTCATAAAGGGTAGGCTTCAACCGCCGCTCACCGGTGGGAGAAACGCGATATCGTCCTCAGCGGAGAGGGGAGTATCCCAGGACACAAACTCCTGATTGCGAGAAGCGACCAGCGAAGCGCGAAAACCGGCCAACTGAGGAAAGCGCGCTGCGTAGCGCTCGAAGAGATCAGCGAGTGTCGCCCCGTCGGCCATTTCCACGGCTTCCTCTGTGATGCCGGTCAACTCTCGCACACGCCCGAAAAAGAGCACCTTCACGCGCAGATTAGGTAAGACGTGGGGCATGCAAAAATTGTAACCTGATGCTGCGCACGCTGCCAGAGGGCCAGCTATCGGCCAAGGCCGGGAAAAAAGAGCCATGAAGATTCTTGTTACAGGTTCCACGGGACTAGTGGGTACTGCGCTGGTGAGCAGTCTGAAGCAAGCGGGCCACACCGTGTGTCGGCTCGTGCGCCCGAGCACGAAGGCTGAAGCAATTCGTGGGACCGAAGGGTTCGACGTGAGATGGGACCCTGCCACCGGCGAGTTGGGTGCCGCGGCAGTGGGCGCGGACGCCGTCGTAAATCTTGCCGGCGCGTCCGTTGCACACGGGCGCTGGACGCCCCTGCGGAAGAAAGTGTTGCGCGCCAGCCGAGTGGACACAACACGCGCGCTGGTGAACGCGCTGGCGAAAATGGCTGTGCGGCCGCGCGTGTTCGTGTCGGCTTCTGCCACCGGATATTATGGCGACCGCGGCGACGAACTTCTGAAGGAAGAAAGCCAACCGGGCAACGATTTCCTGAGTGATCTTGCCAGGGAATGGGAAGCCGAGGCGGAGAAAGCCGAAGTGCTGGGCATCCGCGTAGTGCGGGCACGGTTTGGCGTCATTCTCGCCAAGAAGGGTGGAGCGTTACCACAAATGGCGCGCCCCTTTCGCTTTGGAGTAGGGGGGAGAATCGGATCGGGTCAACAGTGGATGAGCTGGGTCACACTGGAAGACGCCGTGGCCATTCTGCGCTTCGCTTTGGAGAATGGAGCGGTGCGCGGGCCGGTCAATGTGGTCTCGCCGCAGCCGGTGCGCAACGCGGAGTTCACAACGGCATTAGCAGCGGCGCTTCACCGTCCGGCGCTCTTCCCTGCCCCGGTATTCGCTCTGCGCCTGATGCTTGGAGAGATGGCCGACGGGCTGCTTCTCTCAAGCCAGCGCGTCGTTCCTGAGCAACTGCAGAGGCTTGGTTACAATTTCCTCGATGCGGATTTGGCGACCGCCCTCGGGTCTCTGCTTTCTTAAGGGTTTCGATCAAATATTGAGCAGCCTCAGAAGCTCCTCAAGGTTCGATTCGTCGACCAGGAGGGAGATTTCCGCGGCGGCCTCCGCCGTCAACGGGACCGCGCCTTCGTCGAAGGCCTGGAAAAGCCTCATTTTCGCCACGGCGTACTCTTCGCTGCTGGTGAGTGGACGTCCATTGGTCTGCGCCCAGGCATCGAGCGCGGCCCGCTGCACAATGATTCTCAAGCCAAACGTAGTTTTGCGATCGGCAGAGACAGCGTAGATAAATTCACCCGCTGGGCTGTCCTGGTGGGTGATGCGGTTCACCTCATAAAAATAATACTGATAGACGTAGCCATTTGCGGCGGAATAGCTCTTCACTCGGCGAACCGCGTCGGGGCGTGGCATGGGCGGATTATTGGAGCCGCTGGAAGGAATGTCAATGGAGGGAGAAGAGAGAGCTCTCCCATTATGGGATTACCCTCCGAGGAGAATTCCAGATCCGAACGGACGCCCCGACTTGGGGCAGTGAGCGAAATCTATTTGGCAATGGCAATTGTGTTTTGAAGTTCCGCAAATTCCTCGATCCACAGACTTTACGCAGCCACTTGGCAAGAACAGGGAACCTTGAGTGTCTGTGAAATTTCTTTTTCCTGGCTGGTCCTCAGCCTGCAAAGGGAAGGGGCATGCGGCCCCTTCCGCAAACGCGCGAAACGAGAAGATCTAGGAAGAAAGAATTGTCCACACGGCACGAAGGCGTGATGACAGTCGCCCTCCTCGCGATGGGTGCGTGGACTCTGGGCTGCGGTGGGGGAGGCGCAGGCTCAGTAACGCCCCCGCCGCCCCCACCTCCCTCCATTGCTGTCAGCGTTACACCGATATCTGGAACAGTGTTGCTGGGCGGAACATTGAACTTTTCCGCATCCGTTTCCAACGCCATCGACACGTCGGTGACCTGGAGTGTCAACGGAGTGCCCGGTGGTTCGGCTCAAGAAGGCACCATTTCTGCCGATGGAGTCTATACGGCGCCCATAGATCTTCCCCCGGGCGGGACGGTGCAAGTGACTGCCACAAGCCACGCCGATGCTTCCAAATCTGCCACAGTGAGTGTGACCGTTACGAGTGATGTTTCCATTTCCCTTTCACCGAATGTCGCGAGCGTTGAACTTGGCGCAACACAGTCGTTTCAGGCGACCATCACAAGCCAAGGACATCCTGATCCAACAATCCGCTGGAGCCTTTCTGGAGCCTCCTGCCCTAATGCGTGTGGGGCAGTCAATGCCAACGGCTACTACACAGCTCCGCAAATCCTGCCGGGGTCCACAACCGTCAATCTGATCGCTGACAGCGTGGCCGACCCTTCCAAGCAGAGCGCCGCAAGCTTAACGGTAACCAGCCATTTCACGTTGCAACTTTCCGCTCCAGCAAACATCCAAGCCGGCACGGCAAGTTCTCTTGTCGCCACGCTCACGCCCGTGCCGGGCTCCAATCCAAGCAGTGCACTTTCCTGGTCGCTGACGGGGAATGGATGCACGGGAAGCGCGTGCGGAGTTTTGACGG
>Ga0187816_10000030_pt1 | contig 32585 bp, 34 predicted proteins | sample NC_wetland_sal_i_16_FD_132960 | JGI IMG/M metagenome (GOLD analysis project Ga0187816, IMG submission 132960) | Wetland sediment microbial communities from Neuse River Estuary, North Carolina, USA - SO4_1 | ecosystem: Environmental > Aquatic > Freshwater > Wetlands > Sediment | place: USA... | reverse complement strand
TCGGAAAGTTCCTGGGCTCCAAAGCGGTAATGAATGGGCTTTTCGAAGACGTGTCCGCGACCCGCGGAGCCGCGATTATCGAGGGCGAAGATGATGTAGCCCTTTTGGGCCATCATTTCGTGCCACAGCAAACCGGAATCTTCCCAGGCGTTGAGCACTACCTGTTCGTGAGGACCACCATACGTGTAGACGATCACGGGATATTTCTTGGCGGGATCAAAATGCGGCGGCTTGATCAGGAAGCAGTTGAGGGAAACTCCATCGTGAGATTTGACGGTAGAGAACTCGACGGGTGAAAGGTGGTATTGGGCGAGCTCCTCGACCTTGTTTTCGTTGAGAGTTACGGCTTTTGTGCCGTCGGTGCGGTAGAGGTCTTGTCGCGGCGGAGTCGTGGCGTTCGAGTATGTATCCACATAGAGGTTCGCGCCGGGCGACAGGTCCACCGAGTGCATTCCCGCCTCTTTGGTGATGCGCGCAAAGCCGCTGCCGTCCAATGCGACGCGGTAGAGATGGCGCTCGATGGGCGATTTCTCAGTGGCGGTGAAGTAGACGACACCTTTTGCTTCGTCGACACCATCCACATGGCTGACTTCCCAATCGCCCTTGGTGAGCTGTGCTAATTGGTTTCCGTCAAGACCATATAGATAGAGGTGGCGGTAGCCAGAGCGTTCGCTGGACCAGAGGAAGCGCTTCCCATCCTTGAAGAAATGCAGATCGTCGCTGACATTGATCCAATACTGATCTTTTCCGGTGAGCAGCGTGGACGATTTGCCAGTGGCGCTGTCCGCGAAAAGCAGGTCAAGCACGGTTTGTTCGCGGTTCAGGCGCTGGATGGCGACATGGCGCGAATCCGGCAACCAATTTACGCGAGGAATGTAGATGTCCGTCACGGCGCCGATATCCATGGCACGCGGTTCGCCACCGCTCAGAGAGCCGACCATCACACGAACGACCGGATTGGTCCCACCCGCGACGGGATAGCGCTGCTGCTCGGCTTCTCCTGTGTAAGATTCAAAATCGACCAAGGGAAATTGCGTGACCTTGCGCTCGTCCATCTCCAGATAAGCGATGGCAGAAGAGTCCGGCGCCCACCAATAGGCAGAGTAAATATCCAGTTCCTCGGGGTAAACCCAGTCGAGCTCTCCCTTGCGGATTTCTTCCGAGCCGCCGGTGGTGAAGGCACGCTCCTTGCCGTCCGCGGTGCTGACCAGCCAGATATTGTGGTCACGAAGGAAGCTCACGTATTTGCCGTCCGGCGATATTTTCACGTCGGTGAGATCGTCTTTGTCGGACACCAGCACACGGCCGGTTTGGGTTTTGAGGTCAAACCAGGCGAGCGCATTGGGTCCCTCAAAAAGCAGCGCGTCGCCGCCGGGAGCCCACTGGTATTGGGAAGGAGCGTGGCGCCCGGCACCGGTTGCTTGCGACTGTTTACTTGGAGGCGCGGGAAGAATGGTCTCTAGCTTGTCCGAGGGAATCAGCACGGAGCGCTCGCCGGAAGATGGGTCCAGGGACCAGAGTTCGGTCTTCGCCTCCCGGCCTGTCCCTCTGGCCTCGAGAAACGTAAGCCGCTTGCCATCGGGAGACCAGGCAATCCCGCGCGTGAGGCGCCCGCTCAGGCTGGGTTGCCCGTAAATGCGGTCGACAGTGAGTTCGCCTGGCTGCGCGGCTGGCGCAGGTTTTTGCCGGGCCAATGCGAACGGCTGTCTGCCAAGCGCACAAATCGTAAGAGCGATCAGAATGGTACCGCGAAGGAAACGGCGAGATTGCATGAAGCCTCCAGGAGAAACTGCACACATCAGTTTGAGTAGTTGCTGAAAGGAAAAGTTGGAACGGGATTAGCCGGGAGGCCAGCGGAAATTGCGGCCGCCGAGGAGATGAAGGTGAAGATGAAAGACGGACTGGCCGGCGCCGCTGCCGTTATTGAACACTGTGCGATAACCGGAGAGAAGATTGCGTTCTCTGGCCAGCTTGGCAGCAACGAGCTGCAGTTTGCCGAGAAGGGCCTGGTCCGCGGGCAAAACATCATGCAAGGCCGCGAAATGTTTGCGCGGGCAGATCAGAACGTGAGTGGGCGCCTGGGGAGAGATATCCTCGAACGCAAAGACATCGTCGTCTTCATAAACAATCTTTGATGGGATTTTCTTGGCGCCGATCTTGCAGAAGAGGCAGTTCTCGTCCATCAATTGACTCCTGAGGGCTTGGCGTCATCGAGCCGCACGACAAACGGTGTGAAACCTTCCTTGGCACGCAGTTGTTCGCCAAAATCATGCGCAGTGTCTTCACCGGAGACTTTGCCGACGCGCACGCGATAGAACGTTCCGTCGGGAGAATCATACTGCTGAATAAAGATGGGAGTGTAGGAGAGGCTGAGGCGGTCGCGCAAGTGCTCGGCATTAGCGCGATCGCGGAATGCGCCGACCTGCACGGTAAAGAAGCCGGCTGTGACATCGACGTTGCCCAAGACTTCGAGGCGCACGGGAACCACGCCTGGACCAACGGATTCGATTTCGCGCGCCGCGGCGAGAGAAAGATCGATGATGCGATTATCGACGAAGGGGCCGCGATCGGTGATGCGGACAGTAGTGGTTTTTCCATTGCTCAAATTTGTGACGCGCACCATGGTCTCAAAAGGTAGGGTGCGGTGCGCGGCCGTCAGTTTGTACATGTCGTAGACTTCGCCGTTGGAAGCGCGGCGGCCGTTAAAGGGATTTCCGTACCAGGAGGCGTTGCCCTCTTCCGTGTAGCCCACGGGAGCCGGCGCGGGTGGCGTTTTGGAACGCTTGCCATACGGCGCAACTTCCGTGGACTTCTTTGCACTTTCGGCGGTAGCCTCCGGCGTGGCGGAAGGCTGGGCCGGGGGCTGGCTGGCGATGGGACGCTTGGCAGCGCAGCCACCCGCGAGAAGGGCAGCCAGGAGCAACCAGGCGTAGGGTAGGGACCGGATAGGCCTCACGGCTTGGGTTCTTGGGGCGGTTGTGGATTGTGTGCAGCGACGCGAGATTCCAGCTTTTTGGAGGCTTCCGCGAGTTTCTCGGAGACTTCTCGAAGAAACTGCGCGGTGCGCTTTTCGGTTTCCGGCGCGACTTCCTCTTCTACATACTTGCGGAGGCGGGTCAATTCTTCGTCCAGGCGCTTGCCGAGTTCTTCAAATTTGTCCATGAGAAGCTCCTGCGCCGGAATGCGAGGCGCGTTTCCGGTATTATAGGAACGCGCGAAAGAGGCTGCAAGGAGGAGTGTTGCCCCTACCCTACGAGTGGCAGATGCGCTTGGCGCGCTGGAAGAGTCTGTTCAGCGGATTTTTTGGCGGTGGCGAAAAGCGGCCGCAGCTTTGCCCGGCTTGCGGGGCGCTGGTGGGGATTAATGCCACGCGATGCCACCAGTGCGGCACGAGTTTGCGGTTTTCGCTGGCGGCGCTGAGCAAAGGCCTGGCAGAAATATTTGGCGGGCATGCACCGGTAACGACAGGAATCGTGATCGTGAATGTGATCGTGTTCGCCGTGGAATTGATGGGCACGATGCAGGCGGGAAGATCCGGCGGCCTGAGCATCTTGTGGGGGATGGACGGGGAAACGCTGTATCGTTTGGGAGCGTGTTTTGGGCCGAGCATTTTCGTGGGGCACGAGTGGTACCGGCTGGTGACGGCGATGTTCCTGCACGGCGGCGTGATCCACATCGGATTCAACATGATGGTGCTGATGGATTTGGGACCGATGGTGGAAGAGGTATATGGGTCGGCCCGGTATTTGTTTCTGTACGTGGCCATGGGCATAGCGAGCTTTCTGGTGAGCGCGTTGGCGGGACATTTCTCTGTGGGGGCGAGCGGAGCAATTCTTGGATTGGTCGGGTTACTGCTCGCGATCACAACGAAGCGGGGCGGGATATACATGAAGGAGCTGCGTTCGCGCCTGATTTCGTGGGTGGTGACGATTTTTGTGCTGGGATTTTTGATGACGGGAATGCGGACGGATAATTGGGCGCACTTTGGCGGGTTGGCGGCGGGATTCCTTTTGGGAAAAGTATTTGCGGACCGTCTACCTGAGGCGGGCACGGAGCGCACTCGGGCCTATTCCTTGGGATGGCTTGCAGGGCTCATTGTGATAGCAAGCTTTGTGTTCATGATTATGCACTATCGAGATGCTCTGCCGACGTAGCAGCGGCGAGGTATAAAGAAGAATCGATGGGCCGGCGAAGAGCCGGCCTTTTGCTTTAGGAGGCGTGCAGACGGCGGGCAACGACGAAGGCATAGTGGAAGCCGGAAACGACGACAAAGGCTGCAACTAGATAAGCGAGGTAATGGATCAATAGGGGCGCGCGATCATTCGGATAGGCAGCGGCATACACGACAAAAAAGACCAGCGCGATCTCGAAGAAGGTGGTGGCCTTACCGAGGAGGCTGGGGGGGAACGGGCGGTAACCTTGCACAATGAGAATGACGGCGGCGACGACCAGCAGGAGGACATCGCGGCTTATAACCATCATGGTGAGCCACCAGCCGATTTTCTTCTCCATTGCAAGAACCACAAAGGAAGAGGAAAGGAGCAACTTGTCTGCAATGGGATCAAGATAGGCGCCAAGCGCAGATTTCTGCTGGAGGGCACGGGCGAGAAGGCCATCAATAAAATCGGTTGCCGCGGTGAAGACGAGAACCAACAGGGCCCAATGGTACTCCTCATAAAGAACGAGAATCAGGAAGAGCGGCAGGAAGCCAAGGCGCAAAAAGGTAATTTGGTTGGGTACCGTCCAGATGCGGCCTTTCATTGATGGAAGGATAGCTTAAATCAGGCGAATTGGGCGAGGTAGTCGAAAAGCGAGCGGCCAATCTTGCGCTGGAAGATTTCGGCCATGCTGGGAATGGAACCGGAGGGTTCATCCAAGGAGATGCGCTCGACGCGCGTCATGGGGAAGAACACGGTGGCCAAGCCCACTCGCTCAGCGTCCAGCTGATTGATTTGACTGACAAAATGATCGAAGGAGTTGAGGTCGATGCCGCGGATGGTGACGCCGCTGGGATTGATATCGAGCAGGATGCCCCAGATTTTTTCCTTGGGGGAGTGCAGACTGATGATCACGATAGAATTGGGTTTCATGTCCTGCCTGTAAAAGTAACTTTATTTAGTTTACCCCATGCGGTGGAACAGTTGGCCGGTGTCGCGGAGAGAGTGACCAAGGAGAAACCGGCTGCCCCCTGCGCTTATTTGGCGGCGGCTTCGTAAGCGTGGTTTAGCCAGAAGAGGGCGTCGCGCATATCGGCTTCGGAGCTCAGTTCAAAAGAAAACCAGCCTTTGCCTGGCAAGCGGGTATTGGTGTCCATGCGAGGGTCAGTTTGGGCGCGCTTTAGTAAACCGGGCGGCATAGGATTGAATTTGACAATGAGCGAGGATGAGCTGCTGAAGCCGCGGGTCTGCGGGAGCGCGGCGAAGACTGTGCCTTTGCGATAGAAGAACAGAAAACCGAACATCGATCTGGTGGTTATGCCAGGCCAGGACTTTAACTCCGACGCCAGTAGGGCGGACCATTGCTTCATTTCCTCGGAGATGGGAAGGAATTTGGCGCGGGAGGCGCGAGGGCGGCGTGAGTTGCGAAGTGTGACGCGATCTTTTTTCACAGCGGGCAACTTCCTTCGCGGGCGATTTACACCGGCATGAGTGCTGGTCCCTCGGGTGGAACGAGGAGCGTGGGCTCGGTAAGGGATTGCACGTGTTCAACGGTGGTGTCTGGCGCAATTTCACGGAGGAAAAGACCCTGCCAGGTTACATCGATGAAGGCGAGTTCGGTGACGATGTGGTCGACGACTTCGACGCCGGTGAGGGGGAGGGTGCATTTTTTGAGGATTTTTGGCTGGCCGTCGCGTGTGGCGTGCTCCATGGCGATGATGACGCGCTTTGCTCCGGCGACCAGGTCCATGCCGCCGCCCATGCCTTTCAGCATTTTGCCGGGAATGGCCCAATTGGCGAGAGTTCCCTTTTCGTCGACCTGAAGCGCGCCAAGAACGGTGAGATCGATGTGGCCGCCGCGAATCATGGCGAAGGAATCGGCGGAAGAGAAATAGACCGTGCCGGGGACTTCGGTGACAGTTTCTTTGCCGGCGTTGATGAGGTCCGGATCGACCTCGGATTCGAGCGGGTAGGGGCCGACACCGAGCATGCCGTTTTCGGATTGCAGGACGACGTCCATGCCTTTGGGGACGTAGTTGGCGACGAGCGTGGGCATGCCGATGCCGAGGTTGACGTAGAAGCCATCGCGGAGTTCTTGGGCAATGCGGCGGGCGATGCGTTCGCGTTTTTGGTCGTCGGTCATAAAGGCAGTTTACAGTCGACAGTTTACAGCCACCAGCCAAACCTAAAATCAAAAGCACCGGTCTGAAGACCGGCCACTACAACTTTCGGATGGTGCGCTTTTCGATGCGCTTGGCGTAATGTGCGCCTTGGAGAATCGCGTCGATGAAGATGCCGGGCGTGTGGACTTGATCGGGCGGAAGCTCGCCAGGCTCAACGAGCTGTTCGACTTCCGCGATGACGTAGTCGGCGGCGGTGGCCATCATCGGATTGAAGTTGCGCGTGGTCTTGCGATAGAGGAGATTGCCCATGCGGTCGCCCTTCCAGGCTTTGATGAAGGCGAAATCGCCGCGCAAAGCGTGCTCGAGGACACAATGACGCCCATCGAAGGCGCGGGTCTCTTTTCCTTCGGCCACTATGGTGCCGTAGCCGGTGGGGGTGTAAAACGCGGGAATGCCGGCGCCACCCGCGCGCAAGCGTTCGGCGAGCGTGCCCTGGGGGTTCAGTTCCACTTGCAGTTCCCCGCTGAGAACAAGCTGCTCGAAGAGTTTGTTTTCGCCGACGTAGGTGGAGATCATTTTTCGCACCTGGCGATTCTGGAGGAGTAGGCCGATGCCAAAATCGTCGACGCCCGCGTTGTTGCTAACGATGGTCAGGTCTTTGGTGCCCTTGCGGCGCAGAGCTTCGATTAGATTCTCGGGGATGCCGCATAGACCGAAGCCGCCCATGAGAATGGTCATGCCATCGCGAAGATTCGCGAGCGCGGCGTCGGGGGAGGCGATGCGTTTGTCCATGGGTATTCTTGTAGCACAGGCTTGAGCCTGCGAGAAAGCTGCCGACGGGAATCCAACGCCGGAAGAAAAGAAAGACACAGGCTGAAGCCTATGCTACTTTCTGGCGCTGGACCAAGGCCATTCTTGCGGTTTTTTCACCAGGCCCGCGGACACTGGATTGCATTCAATATAGGCCTGGATCTTCGCGAACGAGACCGCATTGCGCACCCAGTGGTCAAAAGATTCTTGTTGCCAAAATGGCAGCCCTTGTCTTCCAAGCGCTGAATTGCAGGCTCTCGCCGAGCGCCCCTTGATCGCCTGCATAATTATCCTGAGTTCGAGCTTGGGTTCGAGAAGCAAATGAACGTGGTTTGGCATGACTACGTAAGAGTGCACCACGCACCATTCTTTCCGTGCAATCCCAAGAATCTCGCGTTGAACAATTGTTGCGATCTTCTCGTTGCGCAGCCATTGTGGACCAAACGCCGCGCGATCCAGCTCGCCGTCAAAGCGGACAAACCTTTTCCCTGCAGTTTCCTTATCTTTTCGCAGTTTTTCCAGAACAGCTAGCGGGAGGGACCCATGCAGCCTCCAGGTGACGAAGAAGTGTTTGCCCTCGGGCACCCAATGAGGCAAATTCCGCTGATAGAAGACCATAGTTCGATTCAACTCATCGTGGCGGACCACTCGCGTAGCATAGACTTTAGTCTGTGTTTAACAATAGATATTATATATTATTGATAACTACGATTCAATGACTATGGCCGGGAGGCTTTGGCGGCACAGGCTGAAGCCTATGCTACAGGCCGCGGAGGAGTTTGTAGAGCTCGTTGGCGGCGTCGAAGTCGGCTTCGAGGTCGCGGGAGGCTAGGCGTTCGCGAAGATCTTCGATGCGACGGGCGAAGAGGTCGAGCGCAGCGGAGAGAACTTCGCGATTCGTGAGAACAATATCGCGCCAGGTGGAATAGGGGCTGCCGGCGAGGCGAAGGGAATCGCGAAGGCCGGGGCCAGCCAGCGTGATGGGCAAGCCGTTTTCGTCGAGGCGGTCGTAGAGAAACGAGCCAAGGGCGATGGCAGCGAGTTGCGGCAGGTGCGAGGCGAGGCCGACGGCGTAGTCATGCTGCTGCGCACCGAGCCAGAGGGGGCGTGCGCCGATTTTCTCCAGAATTTTGACGAAGGCGTTGATGCGCGGATCGTGCGTATCGTCGGCTTGCCCGATCAGGGCGTAGGTAGCGTTCTGGAAGAGGTCGGCGTCTGCATGGGCAAAACCGGCAAGTTCGCGGCCCGCCATCGGGTGGCCACCCAGGAAAATGGGGCCAACTTCTTCGACGAACAATTCGGAAGCTGCTTGCCAGATGCGTTGCTTGGTGCTGCAGGCATCGGTGATTAGCGCGTGGGGCGGCGCGTGCTGCGCGAGTTCGGGAAGGAGATCCAGGGTATTGCTGATGGGGAGAGCGATGTAGATCAGATCGGCGCGGCGAATGGCGGGCTCGAGCGATTCAAAGAAACCTTCTTCAATCGCGCCGGATTTGCGGGCTTCCAGCACAACTTCGGCGCGGTCCCACCCAACGATGTGCATATCGGGTACGTACTTTCGCAGCGCGCGGGCAAAGGAGCCGCCGATAAGGCCTGTGCCGAGGATGGCGACGCGTTGGAGGAGATGGGGCATGGGTCAGGTGAGGTGGCGGTTGACGGCGGGAGCGATGATGCGCAGCTCACCCATGAGCTGAGAAAATTCGTGGGGCGTGAGGGATTGCGCGCCGTCGGACAGAGCGTGATCCGGATCGTTATGGACCTCGATGAGCAAACCGTCAGCGCCAGCGGCAACGGCGGCGCGGGCCATCGGAGGAACTTTGTCGCGGCGTCCAGTGCCATGGGACGGGTCGGCCAGGATAGGGAGATGGGAAAGCTTTTTGATGACAGGAATGGCGGCGATGTCCAGCGTGTTGCGCAGGTACGTTTCGAAGGTGCGGATGCCGCGCTCGCAGAGGATCACATTGTAGTTTCCGCCAGAGAGGATGTATTCGGCGCTGAGGAGGAGTTCCTCGATGGTGGCAGACATGCCGCGCTTGAGAAGGACAGGCTTCTGGACTTCGCCGAGAGCACGCAGGAGAAAATAGTTCTGCATGTTGCGGGCGCCCACCTGATAGATGTCCACGTAATTGCCCATCATTTGGATCTGCGAGGGATCCATCACTTCGCTGACGACGAAGAGCTTGTATTTGTCAGCGGCATCGCGCATGAGTTGAAGACCCTTCTCGCCGAGTCCCTGGAAGGCGTAGGGCGAGGTGCGCGGCTTGAACGCGCCGGCACGCAGGATTTTAGCGCCCTCTTTGGAGACCGCTTCCGCAACCGCGTGGATTTGCTCCGCAGATTCGACCGAGCAGGGGCCCGCAGCTACGACAATTTCCGAGCCACCGATCGTGACGCCACGACCGAGATCGACAATAGTGCCTTGCGGCTTGAACTGGCGGCTGGCGAGCTTGAAGGGTTGCGTGATTCGGACAACTTCTCGCACGCCCTCGAGAAGCTCAAAATCGCGATGATCGAAATCGCGATGAACACCGACAGCGCCGAGAACCGTGTGCGAAGCGCCGGTGGAGCGATGCACATCAAAGCCGCTGGCGACAATGCGGTCGATGACCTGCTGGATCTGCTCCTCGGTGGCGCCTTCGTGCATGACAATGACCATGGTTAATCCTCAATCCCCGAGATTATCTGATTGGGAAGATGCGCCCGTTTCAGAAAGCGGCCGCTACACAAGCTAGTACTCATTTCGATTCCTCGTCATCGGAGGAAGATTCGCCGAACATGGCGCGGCGCTCGGCGGACCGCGCTTCGTCGATGATGCGCTCAAAGAGGCGGCGAATCGCATCATGCGAGAGCGGTCCCTGGTTATTGCCTTCCGCGTTGGCGAGGACTTCCTTTTCGCGCGCCGGCTGATAGAGCGGGATGCTTTCCTGCTGCTTAATGTGTCCAATTTCCAGGGCGCATTTGCAGCGTTCGTTCAAGAGCTCGACCAGTTTTCTGTCGATTTCATCCATGCGGCGGCGCCAGTCAGAGATGTTCATGGAGTGGCCTCGCCGCGGAGGGGATAGGGGATAGAGGAGGTAAAGGAACTGAAGGAAGTAAAGGAAAAGACGCAAGCAAAAGAGTGCACATCTGTGAGCGAGGCTGACGTTGAGATCCTTCGGCGATCCTGATCAGATCGCCTCAGGATGAGAGGCGTTGAAACGCCAGCGGCAGATTTGGGATTGGATATCACAGTGTAGCCTCGCGGCGGGAAAGACCGTGGCGAGCGGTTTCTTTGAGTTTTTGAATGCGTTCGCTAAGCGCTGCAGCGGCGGCATCGGGAGAGGAGGCCTTTTCGATTTCGGAGACCAGAGCGGAGCCAACGACGGCCGCGTCGGCCAGACCGCCGAGAACGCTGACGTGGCCGGGCAACGAGATGCCGAACCCGACGGCGATGGGAAGCTGCGTGAACTGGTGGGCACGGCGCAGGAGCGCGGGGAGATCGTCGGGTAGAGAATCCTTCGCGCCGGTGACGCCAGTGCGGGAGATGAGATAGAGAAAGCCAGAGCTGGCAGCGGAGATTATCTTCAGGCGCTCGTCACTGGAAGTTGGCGCGGCCAGAAAAATCGTATCGAGATGATGTGCGTGCAGGATGCGCCGGTAGTCTTCGGACTCTTCTGGTGTGAGATCGGTAACGAGGACGCCATCGGCGCCGGCCTGCGAGGCGGCTGCTGCGAATTTCTCCAGACCCATTTGGAGGATCGGATTGACGTAGCTGAAAAGGACCAGCGGGACCTGACTGGATTGGCGAATGCGCCGAACAAGTTCCAGAACACCGGCGAGCGTGGTGCCGGATTTCAGGGCGCGCTCCGAAGCACGCTGGATTGTGGGGCCATCGGCGAGCGGATCGCTGAAGGGCACACCGAGCTCGACTACATCGGCGCCGGCTTCCGCGAGAGCAAGAACGAACTTAAGAGTGGCATCGAGGGACGGATCGCCCGCGGTAATGTAGGCGACCATGCCAAGTTCGCCGGACGTGCGGAGTTCCGCAAAGCGTTTGGAGATGCGGGTCGAGTTGTGGGGCGCGACAGTCATTCGCTTTTGGCCAGATTAAAGCAGGCGCTTATAGGTGTCCATGTCCTTATCGCCGCGGCCGGAGAGGTTGATGATGACGAGGTCGCTTGGCTTGAATTGTGGAAGGCGCTCGATGAGGCCAGCAATGGCATGCGCGGACTCGAGCGCGGGGATGATGCCTTCGGTGCGCGAGAGGAGTTTGGCGGCATTGAGGGCAGCGTCGTCGGAAACGGCGGCGTATTCGGCGCGGCGCTGATCGGCGAGCCAGGCGTGCTCGGGCCCGATGGCGGGGTAATCGAGCCCCGCGGAGATGGAATGCGTGGTGGCAATCTGGCCGTCTTCGTTCTGCAGGACGTATGTGTATGTGCCTTGCAAGACGCCCGGGCGCGCGCCGGTAAAACCCTGGTGCGCGGCGAGGCGCGCGGCGTGTTCGCCGAGGCCCTGGCCGCGGCCGCCGGCTTCGATGCCAACCATTTTCACGTCGGTATCCTTGAGAAATTGGTGGAACAGGCCGATGGCGTTGGAGCCACCGCCAACGCAAGCGTAGAGATGCGTGGGCAGACGCTGTTCGGCAGCGAGAATTTGTTCGCGGGCTTCGCGGCCGATGACCGCCTGGAAATCGCGGACCATGGTGGGATAGGGATGCGCGCCGAGAACGGAGCCGAGAAGGTAGTAGGAAGAGCGGACGTTGGTGACCCAATCGCGCATGGCTTCGTTGATGGCGTCTTTCAGCGTGCGGCTGCCGGATTCGACGCCAACCACTTCGGCGCCAAGCATGCGCATGCGGGCCACATTGAGCGCCTGGCGCGCCATGTCTTCCGTGCCCATGTAGACCGTGCATTGCAGGCCGAGATGTGCGGCCACCGTGGCAGAGGCAACGCCGTGCTGGCCCGCGCCGGTTTCCGCGATGATGCGCGGCTTGCCCATTCTTACGGCGAGAAGGCCCTGGCCGATGGCGTTATTAATCTTGTGCGCGCCAGTGTGGAGCAGGTCTTCGCGCTTCAGGTAAATGCGCGGGCCGCCGAGTTTCATGGTGAGACGCGAAGCAAATTGCAACGGCGTGGGACGTCCGGCGAAATTCTTCAGCAGCCCCTGAAATTCAGCCTGAAATGCGGGATCGCTTTTTGCCTGTTCAAAGGCGCGCTCGAGTTCGTAGAGCGGCACCATCAGCGTTTCGGGGACGTAGCGGCCGCCATACGGGCCGAAACGCCCGGGCACCGTGGCGGGGATAGTCAGTTGGGTGGTCATGATTTAAGGGTTCTATTGTACCTTGTGCCGTGCGGGATGCGGCAAGCCTGTGGGCAAAAAGTGAAGAAAAAGCAGATTCCTCAGGCAAAAACCGCCCTCGGAATGACACGCTTCGAAGTATCCCCGCTAACGGATGATGCAACATCAGGAGATGTCGCGGCTGGCGCGGGCGACTTCGTCAAAGAAGGCGCGGAGCTTGGCAGGATCTTTCTTGCCGGGACGGGCTTCGACCCCGCTGGCGACATCCACGGCGTAGGGGCGGACGATGCGGATGGCTTCGGCTACGTTTTCGGGCGTGAGCCCACCGGCGAGGATCACGCGTTGGGTCTGTGCGGCGGTGCGCGCGATGTGCCAGTTGCCGGTCGTGCCGCTACCGCCGTAGTGGCCAGAGAGCGCGGAGTCCAGCAGGAAGGCAGCGGCGCTTCGATAGTGGGAAAATTCGGGGGTAGTACTTCCCTGCCCCAAGCGCAGGGCTTTAATGACAGGCAAATGGCCGGCGACGCCATCGACAACCTTCGGCGATTCGTCGCCGTGGAGCTGGGCAGCGGCAAGCCGAAGGGCTTTGCAAAGCGCCACGACAGGAGCCGGTTCCCAATTCACGAACACGCCGATGGGCGCGACAAACGGCGGCAGGCGGCGGATCAACTCCGCGGCCGCGAAGGGCGTGATACAACGCGGGCTGTCGTCGAAGAAATTCAGGCCGATGGCATGGGCGCCGAGTTCGACAGCGAGTTTGGCGTCTTCCAGTTTGGTGATGCCACAGATTTTGACGCGGACCATGATGGACAGTGTAGCGGAAGTATGCGGTGGAGTAACAGGTGCAAGAAGAGAAAAGTAAAGCGTGAAAAGTGAAAGAGTCAAAATGTGCAAGAGTGGAAGATAGATAGCGGATCGAGTTGGAAAGCGATCATTTGGGGGGAGTGAGGAGTTGGAAGAGAGCTGCGGCGGGATCGGGGGCCAGCATGAGGTGCTCGCCAATGAGAAAGGCATCGAAGCCCGCGGTGCGGAGTTCCTGAAGGTCGGCATGAGTGCGGAGGCCGGATTCGGCTACAGCGAGGCAGTGATCGGGAATGTGTTCGATCAACTCGAAAGACGTTTCCATGCGCACGGCGAGGGTTTTCAGATCGCGATTGTTGACGCCGATGATGCGGGCTTCCGCGGTCAGAGCGCGGTCGAGTTCGGTGCGGGTGTGGACTTCGATGAGCGGCTCCATCGCGAGTTCACGGCCGAGGGCAAGGAGGTCGCGCAGGAGCGAATCGCTGAGCACGGCGACGATTAGGAGAAAGCTATCGGCATCGTTGGCGCGGGTTTCCCAGACCTGCCAGGGATCGAAGATGAAATCCTTGCGGAGAGCAGGCAGCGCAACTCCTTTGCGGGCTTCGCGGAGATTCTTGAGGGAGCCGCGGAAGAATTCACCTTCGGTCAGGACGGAGAGCGCGGCGGCGCCGGCAGCTTCCAGGGATTTAGCGAGTTCGGGCGCGTCGAAGGGGTCGCGAATGATGCCGCTCGAAGGCGAGGCGGGCTTCAGTTCGGCAATGACGTTGAGAGCGTCACGAGAGAGCGCGGCCGAGAAACCGCGGACCGGTGAGGCGGCTTTCACGCCGTATTTGAGCGCGGTTTCCGGCAGGACGCGTTTACGGTGATCGACTTCGGCGCGGCGCGCTTCGAGAATTCGGTCGAGGATGGTGCCGGTGTTGGGTTGAGCGTTCATGACGCCGAACTTGTATGCTAGGGAGAGAGAGCTGGAGTGTCAAATCGTGATGGCGGATATCAGATATCAGTCATCAGATATCAGGAACCGCTTTGGCAGAACGAGTTGCTAGACTGATTGTGGGAAGAGGAAGAAAGAATGGGATACGGAAAGAAGTATGGAGGGCTGTTGCAAGGGATTGTGGAGGAAGCGGATGTAATAGCGATGAAATATTTCCGGACGGCGGACATTGGCGCAGAAAAGAAACCTGACGGAACGGTGGTGACGGTTGCAGATAAGGCCATCGAGGCAATGGCGCTGAAAGAAGTGGCGGAGAGTGGGCTGCCGATCGAGGTACTGGGCGAGGAGACAAGCAAGGAGATACCGAAGGAGCCGGTACGTGGCGCGCGCGCGCGGATGATTATCGACCCGATTGACGGGACGGAAGAGTTTTCGCGGGGGATTCCGACGTTCGGAACATTAATCGGGATTGAGGAAGACGGCGAAATTGTCGCAGGAATCGCGAGCGCACCGGCGCTATCGCAGGGAACGCGATGGTGGGCGTATCGCGGCGAAGGAGCTTACCGGAGCGGAAAGCGGATTCACGTTTCGAAAAGGAAGAGCCTGGCTGAGGCCATGGTGTTCACGACGGGCACAGGCTGGGCAAAGAACATGCAGGCGCGAGCGAACATGCGGCGCATGGCGGACGCAGCGCGCAGCAGCCGCTCGATGGGCGGCTTCTGGCAACACATGCTGGTGGCGGAAGGCGCAATTGAAGCGGCGGTGGACTGGGTATCGAAGCCATGGGACCTGGCGCCGCTGGGAATTATCGTGGAAGAAGCGGGGGGAAAATCGACGACGATTGACGGTGAACGCACGATCTATAAAGGAAGATTCGTGAGCACGAACGGGATCTTGCACGAGGAAGTGCTGCGATTGCTGCGGGGAGAGGCAACATGATCCAAACCAAGCGCGTCTATGAGAAACCGTCCAAGGAGGATGGGTTTCGGATCCTGGTTGATCGTTTATGGCCACGCGGATTGACGAAAGAACGGGCGCACGTGGACTTGTGGATGAAGGATATCGCGCCGAGTGATGAGCTGCGAAAATGGTTCCACCATGAGGAGATGAATTGGAGTGAATTCGTCAAGCGTTACAAGTCGGAACTTTCAAAGAAGAAGGAGCTGCTGGGCGAACTGAAGAAATTGGGGAACAAACACGGAAGGCTGACGTTGCTGTTTGGGAGTAAGGACGAGAAGCAAAATCAGGCCGTGATCCTGGCTGACATTCTTCAAGGGTTTAAAGGGAAAAAGTGAATACGGAGAAGGCGCTGCAGATTGTCACGGAGGAGGTGTGTGCCTGCCGGAAATGCCTGCGATTGGTGAAGTACCGGGAAAAAGTGGCGCGGGAAAAACGGCGGGCGTACCGCGAGTGGGAATATTGGGGGCGCCCTGTGCCGGGGTTCGGCGATCCGCACGCGGAGCTTTTTATTCTAGGGCTGGCGCCCGCGGCACATGGGGGGAATCGGACGGGGCGAGTGTTCACCGGCGATCGCTCGGGAGATTTTCTGTATATGGCCCTGCATAAGGCTGGCTTTGCCAATCAGCCCGCTTCCTTGCACCGAAATGACGGACTGCGCTTGAAAAATGTTTATATTGCGGCGGCGGTGCGATGCGCTCCTCCGGCGAACAAGCCACTCCCCAGTGAGATCGAGAACTGCCGCAGCTACTTGAAACGAGAATTGGAACTGCTGCGGCCGAAAGCAATCCTTGCGCTGGGGAAAATTGCGTGGGATGCGTATCTTGAAATTTTGAAACATGACCGACGGATTGATTCAAGGGCGGCTTACAAGTTTGCGCACGGGGCCGAAGCTGAGATCGCCGATGACCTCCCCCGCCTATTCGGCGTGTACCACCCGAGCCAGCAAAACACGCAGACGGGCCGGGTGACGGAAGCGATGTACGCGCAAGTGTTTCGGCGCATCCAGAACTTCTTGAACGAGTCGTAGTGCAGCTCTCAGCCAGTCTTGCGGGACGATTGTTACCTGAAAATCAGCGGACTTCCTTGGGATCGTTGGTTTGGTGTTCGTCGATCTGGAAGCAGAGGAATTTATGGATGGCGGCCAATGCCTCCCGATTGGAAGTTGTGATCACCACGCGGCCGCCAGCCGGGGTTTCCTGGAAGGAGTAGGCGATTTTTTCCTTGAAGCGCTTCATGTCCAGGACGCCTGGTGGGACAGTGTCGTGCACAAACATGGGAATGTCAAAATCGCCTTCGGAGAATGCGTGCGCGATGTGCGCTAGATGAATGCGGATAGAGTCGCGTGTGGCTACGTCCTTAGGATCATTGGCTTCCACCTGGATCAAGCCCCCGTCTGATGTCAGAAGAAAGTGATGCGTGGTAGCAGTTTGGGAGAAGCCCATGCCTTTCTCGCCCCGCTCGTTCATTTTTGAGTGGGTGTCGTGCAGGGGACACACAGCACCAGAGTCTTGGGATTTCTCCTGATCCGGCTTGGCGAGCTGCTGAGCCACAGCGAAGGCCGAGGCCAACGTGGCCAGCATCGCGATGGTAAAGAGAGAATGTTTCATGGGGACGGCTCCTTCGTGCGTTTGCGTTGCACCGTTGACCGAAGCTGGAGCCCCGGGCACCGGCTGTTCGTCTGAGCAGCAGCAAGCGCGTCCAGCAAGCCGGCTCTTTGGCCCGGAGCTGTTTTCCGGAGTTTACGATCCCAATTTGTCAGCACCCTCCGTAAAACGTGCCGCAGCGATTGCAATTCCCTGAGTCGACGCTCAAGAGCAGTAAGTTTTTCGGCGGCGATACGACGAACGCGACGGCAAGGGGCGTTGCCGCGATCGCGTTCGCCAAGAATATCTACCAACTCGCGCGCAGAGAACCCGATCGACAGCGCACTTCGGATTAGTTGCACCCGTAATAGCGCCTCCCGAGAAAACAGGCGGTACCCGGAGGCAGAGCGCGGAATTGGCGGCAGGAGCCCCTGGCGTTCATAAAACCGCAACGTGTCTGCGCTGACGCCAACAAGACGGGCCAGCTCACCTGAACGCAGGGGCCAATTCGGCGGATTGCATGATCTCACGAGCACATCCTAAGGGCTGGAACCCGTTCCAGGGTCAAGGGAGAAATTATAGCGCCGCAGTGGGCTGATAGAAGCCCGCCGAACCCCGACGGAGGCACGGCTGCAAGGTCCAGGTGTCAGTGGTGGGGTGGTCGGCAGGCAGAGCTAGCATCGAGGTTTCTACAAGAAAACACTAAGTCTCTTGCTTCTAACGAGTTACCGATGGCTAAAGTGCTGACGAACTGGCGCTGCAGGTGCTCTTTCGTTCCATCGCGCGGAGGTTTGGAACCCTTATGCATAAGATTAGAAGACTTCGATCATTCGTATTGGCCACCTTTGCAGGTGGACTTGCGCTGACATGCAATTCAGACGCACAGGAACCCGGCGGGGAAGCGGGGCAAGAAACACAAGACGCAAATCGCGCTTATGCTGCGCGGGTGGCGGACGGGCAGAGGCATGGGCTGGCGGTGGAAGTGTTCGCCGTGGCGCCGGGTGCGCGGTTCCTCGTGAGCCTGGAGCAGGACATAAACTCCAAGGTGGTGCGGCAGAACCAGGAGTTCCGCGTACGCACGCTGGAGCCGCTGGAGGCGGGCCAAGGGATTTACCTCCCGGCGGGCGCGGAAATTCGCGGGCACATCAGCCGCGTAGAATCAGCGGGGACTGCGGGGAAGGCAAAGCTGTGGCTGACCTTTGACCAGATTCATACGCGTTTTGGGAATCTGCCCATCGTGGCGGAGGTGGCTTCCGTGCCGGGGGATCACAGCGTCAAATCTGGACCATTGCAGGAAGGAGTGATCGAGGGACGCAGCGGCACGCAGAAAGATGCAGCGCAGGCAGCCGCAGCGGGAGCGGCGCAAGGAGCGATGAAGGGCGTGAAAGACAAGAACAAGAAGGAAGCCGCGGAAGGCGCAGCGATGGGGGCGTTGGAGGCGTACCTGATGGAGTCCGGACGCGGACAAGAGCTGGATTTACCGAGGGGAGCGAAGCTGGAATTGGAGTTGGAGCGGGCGCTGTATTTGGTGAAGGAGTGAGCTATAAGGTCCGCCGCTAATCTCTCCTCGATATCCCTAGCGTGCGCCCGTCTGGAATTGCGGCAACGTGAATGTTGATTTCACTTCCTTGCGCTTCGACCAATCGTGGTAGGTGTGGCATTCGAAGCACCGCGATTCCGCGTGCTCCGGTCCCGGCGCATGGCACGTTTTGCAGTTTGCGACCCCCGGTACTAAGATGTCGCTCGTTTCCGTGCTCGTCAGCGCCTTCGGGTGGCAGCTTACGCAGGAGAATCCCCGGTGCGCGTCATGATCAAATTTCGCATGGGGCAGCCATCTCGTTGTGATTCCTGATCCCGCGATTTCCGGCAGCGAATTTTCTGGACCGGGTTCACTAGCAGCAGTGGTTTCTATCCGGACTGTCTCCCGCTCCGCGGCGTAGGAATGACACTGTTTGCAGGTTTTCCGCCACAATAGTTCTTCCGCGTCCGCCGTTCGTTCCACCACCCACTGCGCGGGACTCAGCACGCGTACCTCTGGGGGTATCGGCTTGCCCGTCAAATCCCTCTTCGGATCCCGCACAACGCGGACCTCGCCCGGATGCGCGGCAATGTATTCCCGAAATTTCTTGACCAGAAAGGCGTGCACCACTTCTGGTTTGTCGTGGGGCACGCCTTGGTCGAAGCGCTTGTCGAATGTCAAAAGATGGCAACTCGCGCACGCCTCGGCAAATCTCACGGGGATCATTGTCTCGCGTCCCGTCAGGGGCTTTGGCCCCCAGAGCGCATCTCGCGGCAACGCACCAGAGAGAGCATTCGGGTACGACGTTTTGGCTTCCACGTAGGCCGGGTCAGCATAGGGCCACGCGGTGTTTACGCCTGCCGGTCGATGGCAGTCGCCACATTCCAATTGCACGAGCGGTCCATTCGGCCCTCGCCGGATAGGCTTCATGTGAATCGCATGATTCAGCTTGATCGTGCCAGGGTCTCCTGAAGGATCACGCAAGACGGCGAACTCAGGGTGTCCGTCTTCAAGACTCCGAATGTGTGCAGAGTATGTTCGGACGCGCCCCTTTACCTGCAAATCCGCATGGCACTCCGCGCAGCTTTGATTGCTGGCTGCGCTCAGATTGATGCGGCCACGATGCTCGGCGTGGCACGTCGCACAAGTGGGAACCTGGGCTGTCACCTGGTTTTCATGGTGTATTGGGCCGTCGTGGCAGGCCAAGCAGGCGGCGTCCGTTGCATTCGAAGAGAACTCGCCCGCCTTCTGCACGTGACACGCGGAGCATTGTTGTTCCAACACCGCATGCGCACGGCTCATCCTCCCGCTCGAATACACTTTCGAATCGCGCGCAAATCCATGCCAAGCAATCCAAACGAGCGCCAGCAGCGGGGCCAGCACGCTGAGCCACAGTTTCACGCGCTTGAACGGCGTCGGCCTCTTGAAATAATTCAGGTCGACCCGTTGCGCGAGCTTCTTGGTTGTTCGCGTTCTTGCCACTCGCCGCCGCTCCTAATACTTCAGCGCCATCACGGCATGCACCGCTCCGAGCACCATTAAGGCCAGGGAAAGCGGAATGTGTACCAGCAGCCATCCATGCAGCCAGCGGTGCAAGCGTTCCTGCCGCACCAACTGGCGCGCTTCCTCGCAAATGTCTTCCAGGTCGTCCAGCGTTCCATGCGCCACCGCAGGCAACAGCGTTTTCAATCCCGCAAATGCCAACTTGGCTTTCTCCGCATCGCCAAGGCGCTGCCCATGCCGTTTGGGTCGTTCCAGAAATACGCGCAACTCCTGCAAGTAAAATTGCCTCAACGGAGCGCCCTCTGCTTCACTCAGCAGAATCGTCTCCGCCGCAGGGGCTACCGCCGCACTGGCTCCGGCGCTGACTGCTGCCGAAGTCCGCAGAGGCACGGCAGACGCGGAGATCGGCCGCAGCGCCGTGAATCCGCCTGCCCGCTGCCCGTCCGGATCGCTCTTTTGTAAACCTATGGCTCCGCAGATCGATTCCACTGCGCGGTCTGCTTCTTCGCGCAACAACTTCCGGACATTCTCAATTTCCGCGTAGATCGTTTCCAGAGGCACCTCGGAGGTCATGATCCGTGGCACGTAATTCTGCAGCGCCGCGCCAAACAGCCCACTTCCCACGGTGATGATCAGCAGCCACATCAGCACGCGCGTCAGCGTCCCGCCAAAGTGAAATCCGCCGTGAAATAGAATCAGCGGCAGGCTCAACAAGCCTAACCACAAATGTCCACGCATCCATGCCTGCGCACGGCCCAGCCGCCAGGTGGGCACGCGCTTTCGCGCGCCAAGCAGCGCCGCAAAAATCATGAACGCAAAACCTACGATCCCGAAGGCCAGCCCTACTGCGCTGCCGCCACGCGGCCCGGCCGGTGCTTGGTGCGCGTACATCACATACGCAACCGCGCTCACTGCGAGAATCGCCAGCGAAACCAAGCCCCACCCGCGTTGTGTCTGGTCCATCCTCATTGCGGCGGCCCCTGGCCCATCAATCCCGCAAAAAACTTTCGCGGATCCACGCGGTGCGCCGCGTCGTGCGGGCACGCGTATACGCAGCTCGGCTCCTTCAAGTGCGTACACAAGTCGCACGAGGTGGCCTTCTGTTGCACGACTGCCTTCTTGCGTCCGGGAAGTTCCAGGTCTTCCACCCGCACCTCGAACGGGTGCAGGTTGATATTTCCGTAGGGGCAATTCCGAGCGCACAGGCCGCAGCCGATGCACCAATCCTCAATAATCACTTCCAGGGAATTGCGCCGTCGAATCGCTCCCACCGGACAGCCCACCATGCACAGAGGATCGCGGCATTGCCGACACGAAGTAGCGACCAGGAAATTCTCGAATCGCAATCCCTCGCGCACCAGCCGCGTCACGCCGTCATGCGCATCGGCGCAAGCGTCAACGCACGCATCGCAGCGCGTACAGTTCTGCAGGTCCAAAATCAGGAGGCTTTGGGCTTCCATCAGCCCCTGCGATAAGAACTGGTCCAGCGGGACACTCTGCACCATCTGCATTCGCTGCGCATTCGCCGCTTGCCGCTCCGCTGCAACTGCCTCGAGGCCAGTCCGGACGCTCGGGAACCACTTCACCATTTGCCGGAAGTCTTCCCCGGAAATTGTGACCAGTTCCACATGGTCCAGCGCCGTGCACGTTGCCGTCCGCACGCCGCCGCCCAGCAGTCCGATCTCGCCGAAATAATCGCCGCGCGAAAGATACGCCAACACCAGTTCGCCGCCGGGATATTCCTCGGAGATTTTTACGAATCCGATCCGCACCAGATAAAAGCTGTCTGCGGCTTCACCTTGCCGGGCAATCACCTGTCCCGGCGCGTAGCGCGCCAATTCCACGCTGCCTTTTAAATGCTCGATGAAATCCGGGGAAAGCCCCGCAAACATGGGCACGCCGCGCAGATGCGTTTCGAGCGCTCGGCGGCGGTAGTTTTCATCCAACTGGGCGCGGAACGTTTTGTTCTTCATCATGATGTCGAGCACGTTGCGCAACATCTCAAACGCCACGACATCCGTTTTTGCGCGCACCGTCGCCGACCGCGGATAGAAATTCATGCAGGTCATTTCGCCGAACAGGTCGCCAGGGCCAAGTTCCGCCACTGGATTTCCGTAGGCTAGGTCTACGGATGCATCGATGGGAATCGTGCGGTCCCGCGCTTCTTCTTCGCGCTTGTCTTCCTCGCGGCCCACGAGCACACTGGTCAGCCGTTTGAAGAAGCCTTTTGCGCCTCCCTGCGTCTTGACGTGAGCAATCGGCGTGGAGATGGCTACCTGCGCTTGGCCTTCGACAATGTAAAACGCCGTGGACCCAAATTCGCCTTCACGGCAAATCACTTCGCCTTTGCGGTAGCGCCGCTTTACGATCGCCCCGCGGTTCAATTCCAAAAATGTTCCTGAAACACCTGCAAAGACCGGAAGCCGGTGCAGTTCCTCGGCGGTCAACGCCTGCGTGTCGGCACCTGCAGCAATCGCCGTACCTGCCACACCTTTATTCGTCAGCGCGCCCGTCGGACAAGACACCATGCATTCGCCGCAGGAAATACACGTTGAATCGCCCATTGGCGCATTCAGATCGAAGGCAATCCCGGCGGAATAGCCCTTGCCCATGCGCCCCAGCACAAAATTGTTTTTGATTTCGTCGCAGCCGCGAATGCAGCGATCGCAGAGAATGCACGCATCGTGATCCACAGCGATCGCCAGCGAAGAATCATCCATCCCGCGGGATGAAGTTTTTCGCGCGAACCGCGGCGTGCCCACGCCCGCCTGCTTCGCCAGCGTTTCCAGTTCGCAATCTCCGGAATGTTGTTGCCGGGCACAGGGCGACGGGTGATCCGCCATCAGCAGTTCCAGGAGCGTCTTTCGCGCCGCCAGCACCTTCTCCGAGTTCGTGCTCACCTTCATGCCGGGCTCGACGGGCCGCACGCACGAAGCACTCAACACGCGCGCCCCTGTATCCACGACACACAAGCGGCACACGCCCACCGGCGTTTGGTTCTGCAGATGGCAGAGCGTTGGAATCGCGATGCCGTTCAAGCGCGCGGCATCATAAACGGTGGTGCCTGCCGGTACCTGCAGGGATTTGCCGTCGATCGTCAATTCCACCAAGTTTGTCTTCGTAGTGCTCATCGTCAAATTCTTGCCACTCTATCTCCTCTAGGGCCGAATCCCCACGCGCGCCAATTCCGGCATCTTTCCCGCCGCCGAAAAACAAATTCCATTGGGACACTGCCCCTTCAGCACATGCGCATCGATCTCCGCCCGGAAATGTTTCAGCACACTCTGAATCGGCGCGGGCGCAATCTGCCCCAGTCCGCAAATCGAAGTAAGGCTCATCGCCTGCGCCAGTTCTTCGAGCAACGCAAGATCCGCTCGATATGTGGCCTCACTGACGTTCCCTTGCGTCCATCGCCTCAACAGTTCCACCATTTTTTGCGAGCCCATCCGGCACGGCACGCATTTCCCGCACGACTCATTGCGGTAAAACTTCACCGCTGTCAGCGCCATATCCAGCATGCAGGTCGTGTCGTCGCACACCACAATCGCCCCCGAGCCCAGCATTGACCCCGCATCCGCCAGCGCCTTGAAATCCAGCCGCACATCCAGCATCGATGCCGGCAAATAGCCCGAAGACGGCCCCGAGGGCGCAAACGCTTTCAGCCCGCGTCCGCCGCGAATTCCCCCTGCGCTTCCGTAAATCACTTCGCGCATCGTTGTGCCCATCGGCACTTCGTAAACGCCCGGCCGCACCACGTGCCCGCTCACGCCCACAAATTTCAGTCCGCGCGACCCGCTCACGCCCGCAGACTTATACCACTCCGCCCCGCGAGTGAGAATTTGCGGCACATTCGCGAACGTTTCCACGTTGTTGATGACTGTCGGCTTCTGCCACAGTCCCGCTTGCCCCGGAAATGGCGGCTTGTTGCGCGGCTCCGCGCGATGCCCCTCAATGGCCTCCAACAGCGCGCTCTCTTCCCCGCAAATGTAGCCGCCGGGGCTGACAAACACTTCCATTGTGAAATCCAGGTCGTTTCCCAGAATTTTTTTGCCCAACAGTCCAGCCTTGATGCAGCGCCTTAGTTCCTCCCCGAAAATTTCTTCCTGTAACGGATATTCATGACGGATGTAGAGGATGCCTTTTCTCGCGCCGGTCACCAGTCCCGCGATCATCATTCCTTCGACCACCAGGTGCGGCAGATGGCTCAGGATGAAGCGATCCTTGATGGTTCCCGGCTCGCTCTCGTCGGCGTTGCACACGACGTACTTTTCCGGGTCGGCTTGTTTGCGCACTAGGTCCCATTTCATCCACGCGGGAAATCCCGCGCCACCCATGCCGCGCAGTTCGGCATCTTTCAAGGTGGCGAGCACGCCGTCGTAATCCCGCGTGGTCAACAACCGCCGTACCGCGCCGTACTTTTCCGTTTCGTTGTAGGGATCGGACGCGCAGGCTACCCGCGCTACTTCGGGGTGCTCGGGATGCAGTTCTTCGCCACGCGATGCCCGCCGCGCCAATTGCTCCACCTGGTCTGCTGATACACCTTCGAAAATCGCATCGTTGATCGCCACCGCAGGCGCGCGATCGCAACGCCCCAGACAACTCACATCCTTAATCTGCACATCCTCCGCGCGAGCGCCGGCAAATCGCCGCGCCAGTTCCCCGCGCAGCTCGCACGCGCCGTTCAGCCGACAGCTCATGTCGGCACACACTTGGACTTCCGCGCGGCTCGGCGGCGTCAGATGGAAATGTGGATAGAAACTAGCAACGCTGTGGATCTGGTAGAGAGGAATCTGACTGCGCTGCGAAAGGCTTTCGAGTTCCGCCTTAGGCAGATACCCGTGGCGCAGTTGGATGGCTCGCAGTTCGTCAAAAATCACAGTGGAATGTCTCGCGAACCCGCGCCCCCGCTTGCGATGACCTTGGGCGCCCGATTAGGTTTAGGCTATTTCCGCATATTCGCGGCCTAGCCGGTGCTCCAAAATCATTGCCCGTTGTCTTTTCGCACAATCCCCTGCAAAACTGCAAGTCTTCCCGTTGACTTGCCCTGCTCGCCAAAGTTATAAGCAAACAGAACTTTTTGCTCCACTTCATGCTGCTCTGGAACAACAACCTTCCTCGCCGCGGCCTGCTCTTCGCCGCCTTGCTGCTTGCTTCTTCCGTGGCAGGTTCGCCCGCCACTGATACCAGCGAACCCGTGAAATATATCGGACCTGGATCTTGCGCGGCAACCAGCTGCCATGGCAGCGTCAAGCCTGTTGCCGGCAGCCGCGTTCTCCAGAACGAATACTCAACCTGGATCCTGCAGGACAAACACAGCCGCGCCTATCAAGCTCTGACCGGGGATACCGGCGAGCGCATGGCCCGCATCCTGAAGCTGAGCGCCAAGGCCGAGGACTCGCCCAAGTGCTTGGCCTGCCATGCGCTTTACACCACACCCGAGCAACGCGGCCGCGCCTTCGAAATATCCGAAGGCGTTTCCTGCGAATCCTGCCATGGGCCTGCCTCGGCTTGGCTCGGCCCGCATACCACGCGCGATTGGCCGCACGAAAAGTCCGTGGCCCTCGGCATGCGCGATACACGCAACGTGATCCACCGCTCCGAACTCTGCCTGGAATGCCATCTCGGAACAAAAGAGAAATTTGTCGACCATGAAATGATCGCCGCTGGCCATCCCGATCTTTATTTCGAACTCGACTCCTTTTCCGCTGTCATGCCGCGCCACTGGAAGGTCCCGCGCGAATCTGCTCCCGGGAAACCCGTCGAAGATCCTGCTTGGGCGGGAGTGCGAGACTGGGCCACGGGCCAAGCCGTGCAGTTGCGCGCTTCGATGGAGCGGCTGGCGTGGCGCGCCAATAACCAGCGTGCTGATAAGAAAGATGTCTGGCCGGAATACGCCGAACTTTCCTGCTTCGCCTGCCACCACTCACTCGGCCCGGCGAAAGACAGTTGGCGCCAGGAACACGGATACGAAGGCCGGCGGCCCGGTGATCCGCCCTGGAATTCTTCGCGCTACGCCGTGTTCCGGCACTTCGCCAAGCAGATCGATTCCGCTTCGGCGCAGGAACTCGACCGGCACATGCTGATCGTTTCCACCGAAATGAGCAAACTCAACCCCGACCGCAGCATCGTCGCCAACGCAGCCTTGGCTGCCGCACCTCTGGCGCAGCAGATTGCCGATCGCATGGCCACCATGCAGTACGATCAGGCAATCACTCTCCGCATGTTGCAGCGCATCTGCGATGACGCCGAAAACATTGCCATCTCCGATGAGCGCGCCGCCGAACAAGCCGCCATGGCACTGGACTCGCTCTACATTGCTTACAGCAAGGACGCCAAGCCCTCTGACGACGCCGAGGTTCGCGCCGCCATCAACGGACTATTCCAGCAACTCGAAAATCCTTCCGCCTACAACGCCGATCAATTCGCCTCCGCCCTCCGCCGCCTCCGCCCGCTGTTCCACTGAATTCTTTCCGGCGGCGAACTTCCGCTCCTCAGCCGTTAGTTACATAAGAAATAAGCGTGCGTCTTCGCTCCTGCGTTACACTAATAACCTCCCGCCCCCACTTTTTATGAATGCTGCTGAACATTTGATCTGTTCGTCTTCTCTGTGGCGCTACTTTACGCAGCGCCAGCTACTCCCTTGGGTTCTGTCGGATACTCACCTGGGCAATCACCTGCTCGAGATTGGCGCGGGCTACGGCCCCGCGACCGCACATCTGGCGACACGAGCTTCCCGCGTGACCTCCCTCGAGTACGATCACAAATCCACGCTCAAGCTCAAATTGCAACGGGATGGCACGCCCGGAGGAACCGTGCGCGGCGACGCGGCACAATTGCCTTTCGCGTGTCAGACCTTTTCCTCGGCCCTCGCTATTCTCGTGCTTCATCACTTGAAATCTAGGGAGCTCCAGGATCAGATGTTCGCGGAGGTCTTTCGCGTTTTGCGGCCCGGTGGCGTTTTCGTGGCCTTCGAAATTACAGACAGTTGGATTCACCGCGTGGGTCACATTGGGAGCACTTTTACACCCATGGTGCCGGCCTCTGCCCTTTCACGCTTGACCGCAGTTGGTTTTTCAAGCATTGCGCTGGAACTTCGCAGGGGCGCTTTTCGCGTAACCGCCATCCGTGCTCAGGAGCAGTCTCTCTCCGCCGGAGCTGCTGGGTGAAATCTGAAATCGAAGGGGGATTCATCGCACAAAAAACTTGCGATGCAGAAGAGATCCTCACTCTGCGGGCTCCGCTCCCCTCGACTTTCGCTCAGGGCAAGCGGAATGACGAACTGGGCGTTGAGATCCTTCGACCCCGCAAAAAGCGCAGGGCCTCAGGATGACATCGTTTTGCTGCGCTTTGATAACGTTTCAATTCCAGATTGTGAGAAATCCCAGCTAGGCTATCGCTGACTGAGCGCCGCGCTCAGTTCGCTGCGCGTCTGAATCACGCGCAGGATCGCGTCGCGCGTGACCATTCCAATGATGTGCGCGGCCCCATCCTCGCTATGGTTCACCACTGGCATCTGATTCACATCCGCTGCAATGAGCCGCTCCAGCAGCCGCTGCAGTGGCTCCTCCGGCGAGGCCCACAATATCTTTTCCCTCGGCACCATCACTGCCTGCACCGAGTTCATCGACCATTCGTCGCGCGGCACCTGATTCAACGCAGCGACGTTCATCAGCCCGACCAGACGGTCATCCATGGTCACAATGTGAATGCGCCGCCCCGTACGCAGTACCTCGCCGCTGTATTCGTCCAAGCTCATGTTTCCGGGAATTGTCGGCACCTCGTGGCTCATCACATCAGCGGCGCATAGTCCGGTGAGTGTCTCGCGAATGGTCACCTGGGCCACACTGGCCTGCGCCGCGTTCAGCAAGAACCACCCGATGAAGCCGATCCAGATCCCGGACATCCAGTCCCCGCGCACGGCAAACCATACGCCGATACTGATCATGCCGAAGGCAACCAGTTTGCCGCTGGCCCCGGCGACGCGGGTGGCACGCGTGAAATCCTTTGTTATGCCCCATACAAGCGCGCGAAAGATCCGTCCGCCATCCAGGGGAAAGCCCGGGAGCAAGTTGAAGACCGCGAGCCAGGCATTGGTGACAAAAAGCCACTTGGCTAACGCTCCGAGCATCTCCCGCTCTGGAAAGAGCAGCGTCAAGCTGTAAAACATGCCCGACAGGAACCCGCTGGCGAGTGGTCCGGCAACGGCGATATTGAACTCCTGAATGGCCTGGGAGGGTTCACGCCCGATGCGCGCCAAGCCGCCGAACAAAAACAGCGTGATGGAAATGACTTTGATCTTGTAATGCTGAGCGACCACGCTGTGCGCCATTTCGTGGAACACCACGGAACTGAAAAACAGAAGGCTGGTCAGGAGGCCGAGCGTCCAGTGCTGCGCCGCGGTCCATTGGGGGTGCTGCTGCGCGAACGTGGTGGAGAGAGAGAAGGTGATGAGCCCGAAGACGAGGATCCAGCTCAAGTCGAGATAGATGGGGATGCCCCGAATTTGAGCGATGCGAATCCCCTGCGATTGGGACATGGAAGGTAGCCTCGTGATGCGTACCTAATCTTAGACTACCTCTGAACGCGGCAAGCTCAAAATGAAGTAAAACGCCTGGCAAATGAGCAGGCGAGTGCCCTCAACGCGTCCCGGCAAACACGGCGTGTCTGCAGAGCCACAAATTTCCGCCCTTCCATGCGTTCTAACCTATTTATTTTCAACGTGTTGAGAATGGTCCTGGGTGTGCCATTCCTCCTTGCGTAGGTCAACAGGGAGAAAGCATCATGAACCGGCCAGCCACCCCAGCCTTCCAAAAAACACTCGGTTCTCAGATTGCTCCATGCGCGTTGCTCCTCGCGGCTTTTGCCCTCTGCGCCACTGGCGTTACCGCGCAAACCTCCGCGAACCAGGAACGCAAGTCTACCGCACAGCGCACGCGCCGCATCGTTGTCAGCTTTCCCGACCGCAAGCTTGCGCTGCTTGAAGGCGATCGCGTGGTCAAGATCTACGACGTGGCCGTCGGCGCCCCGGGCAGCCCGAGTCCCAGCGGCGAATTCCAGATCGTGCAGCGGTTGGAAAATCCAACCTACTACCGGCCTGGAGTTGTGATTGGACCCGGCAAAGGCAATCCGCTCGGCACTCGCTGGATGGGCCTCAGCGTCAAGGGCTTCGGCATCCACGGCACCAATCGTCCGGACTCCGTCGGCAAGAACGCCTCGCACGGCTGCATTCGGCTCCGCAACAGCGACATCGAAGACCTCTTCGCCCGGGTGCAGGTCGGCGATCGCGTCACCTTCATCGCCGAGCGCACCGACGAAGTCGCGCGCCTGTTCGGCGGAGCACCCAACCTGGCGAATGCCCACGAAACCTTGCAAGCCAGGAACGAACTCCCTGGCTCGCACGAAGACGAAGCGCATGGCGACCGTTAAGACATTTTCCCAGGCCCGCTAAGGAGAACACACATGGACACATTCTTTGCATTCGCAACTGTGGTGACGACGACGATCTTCGCGCTCTTTTCGGCACTGGCTCTGCAAGCGCTGCTTTTGCGCGCGGCTTTTGCCCTGATGCAGCCGGCCACTGCCAGCCGCCGGATCGCCCCACCGGCCATTGAACGGGGAGCGCAGTTGGTAGCGCGCGCCTACGCCAGGGGCCGCTAACGGCTGGTACGGATTTCCTGAGTTAGGCATGCCACAGATTCGAGGTCGCGAAACGGCAGCCGCACCGGGAATTAGGAGAGAAAGGAAAACACCATGCTCGCTTTGAAGTTTTTGTTGATGATCCTCGGCGTTGGGTTCTTCGGCAGCGCCGCGATCGTTGTCGCCTATGACGTCTACGTTGCAGCGCGTTTGCGTTGGCTCTTGCAGCAATCCGCGGCGCCCGGAGGGGAGGGATTTGCGGCCATCCAGCCGCGCCCTTTCGGTCCGGTGCGGTGGAAACTGGCGCAGAAATTGGCGCTTGCGGGAATCCTGCCCGTGCTGCTGGCGCTCAGCATTACGGTGGTTCCCGACGGCTTCGCCGGCATCCGCGTCAGCCAGCTCTCCGGCGTGCGCCCCGGTACGTTGTATCCGGGCGTGCATTTTCAGACTCCACTCATCGATAACGTGGTTTTGTATGACACGCGCGAACAGGTCTACTCCACCGCCGCAAGCGCGACTGCCAAGCCTGCGGGCGAAGTTCTTACTGTCCAGGCGCGCGAAGGTTTGAATCTTGGTCTTGCGGTCACCGTACGCTACCGCCTTGATCCCAGCCGTCTTACGACCATTCACCAGAATTTGCCGCAGCCTGTTGATGAACAGGTCGTCGGCCCCGTGGTCTCCTCGATCTACCGGCAACTCTCTCCCAATTACCTCACCCGCGAAATTTTTGCGGTCAAACGCGAAGAGCTGCGTAGCCAAGCCGCAGATGCTATCAAAACGCGCTTGGCCAGTGACGGCATTGTGGTCCGCGAAGTGCTCCTGCGCGACATTCAACTGCCCGCCGATTACGCCCGGGGCCTGGAAGGCTTGCTCTTGAAAGAGCAGGAGAACGAACGTCTCGGCACGGAACAGGACATCAAGCTGAAAGAGGTCAAGATCGCCGAGCTCGAAGCCGACGCCCAGAAGGCCCGCGACGTGAAGCAGGCGGAAGCTCAGGCGCAAGTCCGGGTGCTGCAGGCGAAGGCTGAAGCGGATGCCATGCAATACACCCTGCCCTTGAAGCAGAAGCAGATTGAGCAGACGAAGCTCGAAGCCGAAGCCCGCAAGGAAGCGACGCTGCAAAACGCGGAAGCCGCCGCGCAGGCAAAGATCATCGACAGTAAAGCTGAAGTCGAGCGCCAGAAAAATCTTTCCGATGCCGAGGCCAACCGCATCCGCGTCACGGCTGCGGCCGATTCCGAGCGCATGAAGTACGAAGCCGCGGTCCTGAAACAGAATCCCATGCTGATTCAGAAAATCATCGCGGAGCGCCTCTCGGACAAGCTCCAGATCATGATGGTGCCCATGGACGGCAAGAATTTCTTTGCCTCCGACGTGATGCGCTCCGCCTTCCAGAACGGAAACGGCAACAACGGGACCACTGCCGCGCCGGACACACCGGATGATTCCGACGATCCGGCGCCAGTCGCCACGGCCAATGCCCAGCACAAGCCGGGCAATCGGCCGTAAACACGAAATTCGAGGAGGCAGCCAGTGCCGTTCCAACGAAATGCACCGAAGGCCCAGTCGAACCGTCAAGACGGATCGCTGCAAGCCGCGAGTGCTAAGAGCTGGCCAAAGCAGTTGGAACGGTACCAAAGCAAGGGCCGCTTTCCACGAACACCGGCCAGAACCCCTGTGAGTGGCACGGTTCGCGTTGAAGGAGGAGAGGCCATGAGCAAGAAGACAAGCACCGCCGCGCTTGAATCTTTTCGCCGCGGCACTCTCCGCAACCAACAGCACGTTCCGCGCCACCCGGCCGGCGCAAGGAACAGTAGTACGCAGCGTTCCAAGGAAGGGAATACAGAAAGGCAGAAGGAAGTTCAGCAGGCACAACTTGCGATTTACCAGGAGGACGTCATGAACTCAAGCACCCGGCAGTGCGTACGCAGAAGCTTTACAACCATTCTCCCCGTCATCTTGCGCATCACCATCAGCCTGGTTCTCTGGACCCTGGGCGCCGCGAACATGGACCTGACCGCAGCTCAGACCCCGGCAAACGAGCATCGGGTGGTACAAAATTTCGCGGTGGATCGCGCCACGGTTGAAAATCTTCAGCGCTGGGTGAACGCCGGCCATGACGCTTGGTGCCGCGACCCACAACTGGTGGCCGCAGCCACACTCCGGCGTGTCTCTCCCGACTTTACTGATTACGAACCCGCTTCCCTTCCCCTGGAGCTCGAGCGCGGCCAAAAAACCAAGGCGATTTACACGTTTCATTCCTTGGACGGCAGCACCACAGTTCGCATCACGCTGCGCCGGTACCGCTACTTGCTGCCCACGGCGGGCTCCTTGCGCCAGATGGTTTGGGTACCTGAGCGCGCTGAGATCATCACCAGAGACGCGCGGGAATAACCCAATTCCTTTTTACTTCCACTAAACAAACAACAAATAGATGACTCTCCTGACCAACCGGGCGGCACTGACCACGCCGCCCGGCATCTTAATTTTTGCCAGGAGTGTTAGTATGCCAAGGGTTCAGAGAGGTGAGGGTTGCGCCGAAAAACGTTGCTGGAAGTTTTCGTAGTAATGATTTGTGTGACTCCGACCTTCGTGCATTCTTTTCCTCAAGTTCCTCAAGCCGCCACGCAGAAACCGCCGACCTGCGTTGCGATTCGGGCAGAGAAGGCCAAAGTCTACGGCTTCCATCTCTCCCAATTGAACGAAGATCAAATCGACGCCAAGACCAAGGAATTGGACGCATTCTGGAAGCACGTCCAGGCGGCAGGCTCGGAAGGCGTACCTTGCATTCGGGCCTTGCTCGCCGAAGAGAAGACCGATCACGTCTTTCAGTTCGACGCTGCATCCATGCTTCTCCCGACCGACCGATCGCCCGCTACGCTGAACTTGATTCGCGACTCGCTCGCTCAAACGGATTTCCAGGAATCTGATCCTGCTACTTATCTCACGCTCGCTCTGGAACTTGGCCAGGCCGGAGTCGATATTGGCCCGCTCGCGGCGAAACTTCTGCTTTACCCCAACGCTGTCATTCACATCTCCGAACACGCGCTCGATCTCGATTCAGATACCGCCGCCTTGTTTTTGTACGGCACGATGGAGCCATCCCAGGCCAGTGATGCTCTCATAGCCCTGCTGCAAGCGCCGGAACCCTTTGTGCGCGCGGCGGCGGCTCATTTGCTTGCCGAACAGATAACGGAGGAAAGCTTTCGCGCCCTCAGCAAGTGGGATGGCCTGGCCAAAATCGAGGAAGACTTCCGCCGCAATGACATTCAGGCGATCATGAAATAT
>Ga0187816_10000029_pt1 | contig 32711 bp, 26 predicted proteins | sample NC_wetland_sal_i_16_FD_132960 | JGI IMG/M metagenome (GOLD analysis project Ga0187816, IMG submission 132960) | Wetland sediment microbial communities from Neuse River Estuary, North Carolina, USA - SO4_1 | ecosystem: Environmental > Aquatic > Freshwater > Wetlands > Sediment | place: USA... | reverse complement strand
TGGAAGGCGAGCGCACTCGCGGAGCTTCCACCATTACGCAGCAACTCGTAAAAAACCTATTCTTCGGAACGGGCCGCTCTATCCTCCGCAAGGGCGCAGAGGCCACACTGGTACCGGTGGCCGAATTCGTTCTCGGCAAACAGCGCATTCTGGAGATATACCTCAACGTGGTCGAATGGGGCCCTGGTATTTATGGTGCAGAGTCGGCGTGTCGTTACTACGACGAAACCGCAGCCCGGAATATCGGCCGGCAACAGGCGGCACGGCTCGCTGCAATTCTGCCGGCTCCCCTGAAGCGACGACCCGAGCGCATGAATAACTACAGCGCGATTATCCTTAAGCGGATGGGCCAAATGGGTTGGTAATCGTGGCTAACATTTTGCCAATGCGGCGGCTTTTATTACTCTCGCGCTGGGTTCTGGTCGGATGGTCGCCGATTCGTGATTCACTTCGCCGGTTTGGAAAACCGCCGCGGCGCTACCTTAATTAAGTAGACATCCAGACTTGGCCAATGCGCTGCCTCATAGGCAGATCTTCTGTCGAACTTCTATACGTCTGACTGCAGTCTCGGTGTCAGCGTTCCACGACGAAGCGCTCGTTCCTTCATAAACGCAAAGAAAACCGGTACGAGGATGAGAACGTGGATCGTGGATGTGACCATGCCTCCAACGATAGGGGCAGCGATCGGCTTCATTACATCGGACCCGATGCCGTTCTCCCACAGGATGGGCAGAAGGCTGGCGAGTACCGCGGTGACAGTCATCAATTTTGGCCGCAATCGCTGAACGGCTCCTTCGATGGCTGCAGCTTCGATATCTTCGCGCTTGAGGGGGATGCCGGAAGCGAGGCGTTTGTCGAGCGATTCATGGAGATAAACGACCATGACGACGCCGGTTTCCACGGCAATTCCGAAGAGTGCAATGTAGCCCACCCAAACGGCCACGCTGAAATTATAGCCGAGCCAATACTGAAGAATGAGCCCTCCGGTCATGGCATAGAAGGTAGGGAAGATGAGCACGGCAGCTTCGGTCGCAGAATGAAAGACCATATAGAGGAGCAAGAAGATGACAAAGACCACGACGGGCACGATGATCTTCAATCGCGATTTTGCGCGCAGCTCGAATTCATATTCGCCGGACCATTTGTAGGTGTAACCAGCGGGCAATTTGAGTTTTTCTCGAAGCAGTCGATCTGCCTTTTCCACGAATCCGCCGTAGTCTTTGGTCGCAAGGTCCAGGTAGACATAGCCCGTGAGCAGGCCGTCCTCATCACGAATCATCGCGGGACCCCGGCTGAAATAAACCTTGGCGACTTCGGAGATGGGGATTTGCGCTTCTGTGGGAGTTGCAATCACTACGCGTTTGAGCTCTTCGATGTCATCGCGAAAGTCCCGGCTGTAGCGGACGTTGACGGGATAGCGTTGGCGTCCCTCCACGTTCTCAGCGATGTTTTCACCACCGATGCCGGAGGTCACCGCCCGATGAACGTCTCCCAGGGTTAGCCCGTAGCGGGCGGCCTCAAGGCGGTTCACCTCGACGTTGATATAAAAGCCCTCAGCTACGCGTTCGGCAAATGCGGAACGGAGTTCCGGGATGCTCCCCAAGATTTGTTGTAGTTGCGCCCCTGCTTGCTGAATGACTTCCACGTTCGGGCCTTGAATCTTCAGGCCAACCGGAGTCTTGATGCCCGTCAATTCCATGTCGAGGCGGTTCTGCACAGGCATGGTCCAGGTGTTGGTGAGACCCGGAAATTGGAGCTTTTCGTCCATCTCGCGGATCAGTTTTTCGTAGGTCATTCCCGGCCGCCACTGCTCGCGTGGTTTGAGCATGATGGTCGTGTCGTACATGTCCAGCGGAGCATTGTCGGTGGGACTGTTGGAGCGGCCCACGGCGCCAAAGACACTCTCCACTTCCGGGAAGGATTTGATGATGCGGTCCTGCTCCTGAAGGAGGGTGGACGCCTGGGTGATGGAGATTCCGGGAAGGGCCGTCGGCATATATAAGGAAGAACCTTCATACAACGGAGGCATGAATTGACTCCCGATGCGCCAAGCGAGGGGAAAGGTGACAGCGAGAAACACGAGGTTGAGAAGCAGGGTGGTTTTCCGGTAGCGCAAGCAGAGGCGGAGCAAGGGCAGATAGATCGCTTGTGTCCAGCCCGAGAAGGGATTCTCGGATTCTCGGCGCAGATGGCCGCGAATGAAAATGAGCATGAGCACGGGGACGAGGGTAATGGCGAGAATGGAAGAGAAGGCGACCGAGAGAGTTTTGGTCCACGCCAGAGGACGGAACATTCTTCCTTCCTGCGCTTCGAGAAGAAAAACAGGCAGGAACGAGACGAGAATGATCAGGAGTGAGAAGAAAATCGCTGGACCAACCTGCTTCGCCGCAGCAATGAGAATGGCTTTTCTTTCTTGGTTCGATACTTCGGCGCCCGAGTGGGCCGCCGACGCCATGCGTTCCGACAAGTGGCGGTAGCCGTTTTCCACCATAACGATGGAGGCGTCGATCAGAACACCAATGGCAAGCGCCAGACCGCCGAGCGACATGATGTTCGAGCTGACACGCAGGAAATACATGGGGATAAAGGAGGCGATTACAGCAATCGGCAGAGCCAGGATGGGGACCAGCGCGGAGCGAAAATGGAACAGGAAGGCGATGGTGACAAAGCTGACGATGGCAACTTCAAGAAGAAGGTCGCGCTGCAAAGTTTTGATGGAATCGTGGATCAGGCCGGAGCGATCGTAGCCGGAAACGATTTCGACGCCAGCAGGGAGTGCGGGTTTGATTTCGGCAAGTCTTTTTTTCACGCCATCAATCACGGTGAGGGCGTTCATCCCGTCACGCATGACGATGATGCCGCCAACCACTTCGCCTTCTCCGTTCCACTCGGCGACTCCTTCCCGAATATCCGGACCAAACGCGACCGTACCGAGGTCACGGACCAGAACCGGGGTGCCGTTCTTCGTTGCGACGGGAACGTTTTCGAGGTCCTGGAGCGAACGCAAGTACCCCAAACCACGAATCATGTAGCGAGCGCCGGTCATTTCGAGTACACGGCCGCCGACTTCGTTCGTGGAATCGCGAACGCGGTCGATCACCATGGAAAGGGGAATGTTGTAGGCGCGAAGTTTGTTGGGGTCGAGATTCACCTGATATTGCCGGACGAACCCGCCCATCGAGGCAACCTCCGCTACGCCCGGAACGGTTTCGAGTTGAAAGCGAAGATACCAGTCCTGCAGGCTGCGCAATTCGGCAAGGCTATGGCGATGGGAGCGATCAATGACGGCATATTCATAGACCCAGCCTGCGCCGGTGGCGTCCGGTCCAATCATGGGTGAAACGTCTTTCGGCAAAACACCTTGAAGCTGCTGGATATATTCGAGTACGCGAGAACGCGCCCAGTAGAGGTCCGTGCCATCTTCAAACACAACGAAGATATAAGAATCGCCAAACATGGTTTGCGCCCGCACAGCCTTCACGTGGGGAGCAGCAAGTAGTGTGGAAACGATGGGATAGGTCACCTGATCCTCGATGATGTTCGGCGGCTGGCCTTCCCAGGGAATGTGCACGATCACCTGCACGTCCGAAATATCCGGCAGCGCGTCGAGCGGAATGTTCCTGAGAGACCAGATACCGGCAAGGAGAAGCAGGAGAGTTCCGGTGAAAACAAGAAAGCGATTGTTTGCGCACCAATCAATAACGCGGGAAATCATGGCTACATGCCTCCTTGTGCCTGGAGGCTCAACTGCTTTGTTGCGAGCGTGGCTCCGTTTTTAAGTGCGGTGATGCTGATCTTCCACGTTCCACCGCTCTCCAGTGTCAGCTTGCCTTCGTACACGCCGGTCCCTCTTTCCGTAAGGGGCGTGACGATACTCATCGCGGCCATTCCCATTTCCGGCATACCCGCCATGTAGCTGCGGACGCTCACCTGAGCGCCCGTGATGGGCGAGCCATCCACCGCAGACAATTTCACGCGATAAAGGTTTGGTCCCTTGGTTGGAGTTTGCGGTTCGGTGGAAAATTCAACGTGTGCTGCTGCTTGGCTGGTTGGGGTGTTTTTCGATTCTGTCGCGTTGTCACCTGGAGACGGCGAAGTATACGAGCCAATCGCGGCTTGCAGCTGACTTTCCGAATCGATCAAGAAGTTCGCAGAAGTAACGATGTGTTCTCCCAACTTCAATCCCTTGAGAACAATGTACTCGTCGTTTGCTTGAGGCCCGAGTTGTACTTCACGCGGTTCCAGGTAACCACCGCCACGATCCACGAAAACAATCTGCCGCGTTCCCGACTGCAATACGCCGCTCACCGGAATCGACAACTGCTTTCCCAGATTCACGTCCATACGCACATTCACGAACATCCCGGGAGATAGGGTCAGTTGTGAATTCGAAAAAACCAAACGGGCACGGGCGGTGCGCGTGGTCATGTCCACATCCGGGTAAATGAAATCCACCCTTCCCCGGAAGATGCGGCCCGGATAAGAATCTACGGTAAGCGACGCTGGTGAACCCGCCTTGAGGCGGCCCAAGTCATTCTGAAAGACCTGAGCGAGGACCCAGACGGTGGAGAGGTCTGCAACGGTGTAGAGGCGGGTGTCCGGCTGAACCATCAGATTGGGAAGAGCGTTGCGCTCCGTGATGTAGCCCGAAACGGATGAACGGATTTCCAGGGTCTCTTCGACTTGGCCCGTGGTCTCCAGCCGGAAAATTTCTTCTTGAGGAATGTCCCATTGTGCCAGTCGTTCGCGAGAGGATTGGAGCAAAGACGTTACACCGGAGGCCACACCGGGCACTGTGCTCTGGGAGAGGTTTCGCGCATTCTGTTTGGCAAGAAGGTATTCGCGTTCCGCGGTAGCCAGTTCCGGACTGTGAATTGTGAATAAGGGCTGGCCCTTCTTCACGTATTGATAGGTGGCATCCGCGAAAACCTTTTCGATGTGGCCGGATATGCGCGTCTGCACGTAAGAAAGGCGGCGTTCGTCAATCGCGACCGTTCCCGTCGTGCGAATGGTGTCCTTTAGATCCTTCCGCTCGACGACACCGAACTTGACGCCAATGGATTGCAAACGTTCGGGGGACAGCTGGATAGGAGCAAGCGGAGTGTCCACAGACGGCGGCGGCCCGACGGAAGGGCTTACTTCCTGCGTCGCAAGACTGGAAGTAGCCGTGGCAGTCTTTGCCCCAGCGGGATGATGCGAGCGATACCAGAAGGACCCAAGTGTTCCGATCAAAACGAGGTTCGCAACGAGTACGACGAGGAATGGAGTTCGATAGTTTTTCATAAAGGTTCCTTTGCGCGGTTGTTCAGCGCAGCGTTACTCCGGTCACTTCTTCCATCTGTGCCAAGGCCGTTTCGTGTTCTGAGAGTGTCTGCCAGTACTCCTCGTCAAGCTTCAGGACATCGAGAAACGACGCAAGCAAGGCTTGAAAGTCTTGGCGGTTGGATTGGTAAGCGGCGATGCCCGCCTGTAGCTCCGCGCGCGCCTGGGGGAGTAAGCCTTCGCGATAAATCTTCAGCAGCTCAGCTGATTTTTCTGCGGTGACAAATTGCTGGCGGAGTTGGAACGCCGTCTGTTGCGATTGCGCCTCGAATTCATTCTTTGCGCGGTCCCGGTCCGACTCGGCCTGGGCCAGCTCGGGGCGTTGGCGACGACTCCGGTAGATCGGAATACGCATGCCGACGGTGAATTGGTAGTAGGCGCGGAATTGTGTGGGATCGGTGCGCTGCCACATGCCTTGCACATTGAAATCGGGATAGAAATCCTTCTTCGCAAGATCTACCTGCAACCCCTGCCGCTCCACCATCTTTTGCATACCGGCGAGGTCGGGATTGCTGGCTTTCGCTTGGGCCAACAGCTGATCGAAATCGTATACGGGGGCGCTCTCGGAAAGTGCGGCGGTTTCAATGTCCGTCGAATCTTGAGGGCGGTTCAGGAGATTCTTCAGCTTTGCCTGCATCTTCGCGAGGTCCAGTTGATTCATGGTGATTTCTCGAAGGAGCTTCGTGCGTTCGAGCTGCGCTTGGAGAACGTCCTGCTGATTTCCAAGACCGTTCCGATAGCGGGACTCTGCCGCCTTTTCGACCTGCTGGAGGAGTTGCGCGTCTTCCTCGAGAATCTTTTGCCGTTTGGCCAGATAGCCCAATTGGAAGTAGGCGATCTTCACCGCTGCCTGCACCGCGCGCCTCGCCGATTCGTATTTCTGCCGCGTCGCATCCGCGTCCTTTTGAGCGATATCTCCGCGAAGCCGCAGCTTGCCGGGATAGGGCAGGTCCTGCGAAAAACCCAGTCCGATGTAGGCAAAGTCACTGTTGGTGTATCCGGCGAAAGGCCGGGGACTGCCCACGTTCGTCTGCTGGAGGACAACCTGGGGATCCGGCCGCGTGGCGACCTGTGTCGCAACCTGCTTCGCGGATTGCCAGCTGTGCCTCGCTGCCTGTAACTGAGGATTGTTCTTTTCCGCCTCGGCCAGAAGATCCTCAAGTTTTGTGGGTGCCGGTGGTGAAGTGGTCTGAGCGTGGACGGTGGGGACAGCAAATACAAGGAGAGAAACTCCTAAAATCCAAGAAGTACTAAACCTCATGACCTGTCCTTTCACGGTATCGAGCCAAGAGCCGACGGACCTCGATACACGGAGCCAAAGCCTGGGAAACAAAACGCACAAAGACACTCGTGCGCAGGGTTAGCTGTTGTCAGGACAGATTCAGATCAGGAAGGTACAGAGAAGGGACTGGAAGGAAGGTGGTGAGGAGACCTCGACGAGAAGTGGTGCGCTGAAGGTTCTTGTGCTCGGAAGCGCAAGCGCATCGTGCGACACAGCGACCGACACCCCTGGTCCGAGCGCATCCCTTTCGAACTGGCGTTCCGGGAGAGGGGCTTGCGAGGCAAAGCAGCAGGACTTATCCGAACCTCTGAAGATTTGGGCTCCTGCCGTGTGCGGGTGCATCTGCTCACACGGCGACTGGGCTTTGACTTCAGCGCACTCCGCCATCTTCGAAGAAAACAAAGCGCAAGCCGAGAGCGGCACCAAGCCAGCAACAAAGACACTCAATGCGAGACCGAGAATGAGTACCCTTCGCATCTACATCCAGTCTAGCAGGCAGACATTCTGCATGCTCTTTTATTATGTTCGCGTGTGCGTCCGCCGAGCGATGTGATGCTCGTCACCATGATCAAAGGCGCGGCATCAACTCGAAAACGAGCGTATTTGAGCGTTGCTTCTGTGATTATTTTTGCTGAACTTTTGCTGAACTATAGACTGCAAATGAGGGTATTTCGCTGCAACTGTGAAGCGTCTAACGCAAACAAAATAAACGAAAATCGGTCTGTGCAAACGGGTCAGGTAGAATTAGCAAACTGCCGCCACTCGGCTCGGCCTGCTCCTTGATGTACGCCTAGATTCCAGCCAAACAGTCTGTCCAGGCTTTGCTGAAAGTTAAGAGGCTTCCGCGTTTTTCTGAAGCTGTAGAATATGGGGTAACAGGAATTCCTGAAGTCTTTTGCTATCCGCCGGCGCCACAGTCTCGAATTCAAGACCCATGAAGTCTTCCCCAGTATGGCGGGTGACGCGAGCGTAACCAGTTAGTGGGGCCTTTCCTCCGTCGAGTTCCAGAACGATCTGAACAACAGAACCAATCAGGAATTGCCGAGTGGCTTTCACAAGCATTCCACCAGCGCTTATGTCAACCGTGGTACCTTCAGTCTGATCCTGGCCATATTTCATCGAGAGCTTTCGCTCAACGTTCACGCGGGTAAACCGCCGTCTTTCGTGATCAATCAGTCCCTGGGTGGCTCGTAGCAGGCGCGAGAGCGATTGCCGATCCACAGGTTTGAAGAGGATAAAAGTGACACCGCATTCAAATGCGCGCGTGATGAACCGTGGTTCTCGGTCACCTGTGATCATCACCACCACGCTTTTTTTGTTCGGCCCGGACCTGCGCATCTGGCGGGTTAGCTCAAGGCCGTTAGGTGACGGCATGCGCGCATCCAGAAAAACCGCATCGAACCTCTGTTGACTGAGTCGTAGAGCGGCAATCGTGCTGCTCGTTAGGCCGCACGCCTCGATTTCAGCGGCACTGAGCACATCGCGGATGAGTTCGCAGGTGGGAGGATCGTCGTCTACAATCAGCACTCTGTTCGCGACGGTCATTGGCTTAACTCCTTTGCGCAAATACCTAGTCCGATTATGTAGCCGTTAGGTCGGGAGTTCGATTCATTTGCCTTGCTCCCGCCAGCCACCGGTTTAGTTGCTTGCGGAGCAAATGGAATTCAACCGGTTTGGAAATACACGCATTGCATCCGGCCTGCAGAATGCGCTCCTGCTCGGTGAGCATGGCATGAGCGGTGACGGCGATCACGGGGATGTGCTGGCGCGCCTGGTCGAGCCGCAGCCAGATAGCAAGGGACAGGCCATCGTCCGAGCCTAGCTGAACGTCAAGCAGCACGGCGTCCGGCTGGCATTGCGCGACGGAGGCAAGGGCTTCGGCGAGGCTCGAAGCGGAATTGACGGCAAATCCCTGCAATTCCAGCCAGTCACAAAGCATTTCGCGACTGGGCGCGTCGTCTTCTACCACCAGGACATAAGGTTTCACAGCATTTCCAATTGATGCCGAGGCACCGCACGTTGGAGTTGTTTGAGCAAAGCTTCGTCCCAGCCGTGTTGTTTGTGTACAAGGAACTCTGCATTTGCGCGGAGGTATTGGTTTTCATCGTGGCTCAAATCTTTGGAAGTGAGCACAAATACAGGAAGATCGGCGGTGCGCGGATTGCCACGCCACTCCGCGATCAGATCGAATCCGCTAACCTTTGGAAGCAGCAGATCCAGGATCACCAGCGCAGGCGGTGATGCAGCTACACTCTCGCGGGCTTGCGCACCGTCCGCGGCCGTCCGCACTGTGTAGCCGCGAGTCTCTAGCAGCTCCGCGATTACTTCGCGCGTGGGGTTATCATCTTCGACTACTAGAATGGGTTGATTCGGGGCCTTGCCCCCGCGAGCCCGGACGCAGCGTTCCACCGCTGCGATCAAAGTGGCCTTCTCCACGGGCTTCACCAGATACTCATCGGCGCCTAAAATCGCACCCATGCCGGGTTGATCGACCATGGTCACCACGATTACCGGAATCACCGCCGTGCGCTCATCGGCTTTAAGCTGTACCAATAGGTCCCAACCATTCGTCGGCTTCATAAACAGATCCAGAGTGATCGCCGCAGGTTCAAGATCCGCAGCTTCTTCGACTGCGTGCTGCGGTGCCTGGCAGAGCACTGGCTCATAACCGGCAGAACCGAGATAGGAAGAAATGAGTTGCCCAGCAGAGGGGTCGTCTTCAATCACGAGAATCCGCGAGACTTCCGGCGAACCGTGCTCTGCCTCCCCGCCCCGCTCAGCCAGTTTCGGGACTCCTTTGACCTCAGGCAGAAAAAAAAAGAAACTGCTTCCTTTGCCCAGTTCGCTATCGAGATGCAGTTGGCTCTCATGGAGTTCCACCAAACGTTGCGTGATGGCTAATCCCAGTCCCGTCCCCTCCGTAGCTTCGCCCGATGTCCGCAAACGGTAGAACGCCTCAAAAATGCGCTTCTGCTCGTCGGGAGCGATCCCCGGACCCGAGTCGCGGATCTCGATGCGCACACGGTCGTCTACGAGGCTGGCGATCAATTGAATATGGCCTCCCTCTGGAGTGAACTTCACTGCGTTGCCGATCAGATTGAGCAACACCTGCCTGAAGCGGGTTGCGTCGGCTCGAACATATAACCCCTTCTCAGCTCGCTGAGATAGCTGCTGCGATTTCCGGTCTGCCAGGGGCCGCATTACGCTTACCGCCTCGCCGAAGGCATTGCTGACGCGTACATTCTCCATGGAGAGTTCAAGGCGGCCAGCTTCGATCTTGGAGAGGTCCAGGATGTCATTGATTAGCCGCAGCAGATGCCTGCCGCTCCTGTTGATGTGGTCCGCATAGCGGCGTTGCCGAGCAGTCAACGTTCCGTAGCGCTCGTCCGCGATCAGCTCGGAGAAGCCCAGGATGGAATTCAACGGTGTCCGCAATTCGTGACTCATCGTCGAAAGAAACTGATCTTTAAACCTCGTGGCACGCTCTGCGTTCTCCTTCGAGCGGACCAGGATTTCCTGCGCCTGCTTGCGTTCCTCAATGTCCTCGGCCACGACCACGGCCACCGTTCGACTATTGACTTCGGCAATGTGAGACGTCACTTTGACAGGAAATATTCGGCCATCCTTGCCGCGATGCCTGCGCTCGCTCGATTGGATTACCGGGCGTTCCTCCTTCATCTCCTCCAGTAAACGTTCGACGTCTTCTTGCGGGCGAATATCGGTAATACGCATGGCAAGGAATTCTTCTCGAGAGAATCCATAATTGCGTATGGCAGCCCGATTCACCTCAAGGAAACGAAGCGTTTCAATGTCGTACACCCAGGTCGGGTACGGATTGTTTTCGAACAGGATCTCGAACCGTTCCTTGTTCTTCGTCATCTTCGCCTCAGTTCGAATCGTCGGCCCATGATCAAACAAGGAAGAGGGAACGAGGTTCAAGCCGCAAAGGAGTCGATGTGCCGGCCATCAATTAAGGGTAAGAAAAGCCTCAAGAAATATAGGGTGACGAGTAATGACTGCGCATCCGAGGCAAGCGCCCAACTACTCTTTTAGGGGGACGAAGGAAGAAACCTCGGAGGTCGCACTGTCCCCCAGGCGGCGGAGATTCAGAAAAAATGGAGTGACTTCGAACGGCATGTCGTCACTTTTCGAGTGTACAGTGTTCCCCGCAACCTTCAGCAGGGTCGTCCTGCCAGTCCAGGGATCAATCCCAATCCTGCTTCCAAGCGGAAGAGCCGGGACCCGAGTCGTAACATTCGGGGCGAGATTGCGTGGAGGGATGTGGCCGGCGCCTAGCGTCTGGTAAAGGCTGTCGCCGATATTGGGTTTCAGCAGACGATGGATGTGAGGAGACCGCGATCGCAGTTCCACAATGAATTGCGTAACCGAGTCAAGAGAATCCTTGTACGGAGAATTCGACATCCATTCCTGTGCGAGAGAGAATGCTCGTTCCTCAAGCTCTGCGGAGGGAACAAACCGCAGCTTGCGCGTGACATCTCTCTGATCGAACAGGAGTTGATCCGCCCAGAAATAGTTCGTCACGTTTCGATCTTCGAATGTAACTAAAGCAAGATCGTGAGCGAGCACTGCCGCGAGCGAAGCTTCGTCGGGAAGCACATCTATGAGACCGCGGCTCAAAACAATCGTGTGCCCCACCACCGCGGACTCCAGATTGGAAGTCAGCAGAACTCTGCATCGCACTTGGGGTTCGATGGAGAGATTGTTCGCTTCTTCGATGTTATTGACAACGGTCTGCAAGACCTTCTCGACTTCTCCCGGGGGAGAGAGAAGACCCACGCGTTCGAGTCGATCGCTCACATTGTCTTCCGCTTGGCGTTGCCATGACTGCTGTCGATCGATTGGATTTATCGCGCCGGCATGAGTGGATACTTCGCGGAACGTGGCTGAAGGATCGTCGAGTATTTCCGTCGATTCTTTGTTGGCTTCGGGCAAATGCAAGCTGTATCCCCAGAACCGAGTCTGTGCTTTGAACCGAATCTTTGTCCAATTGAACTTCCACATTCCACAGCAAGGGAGGCCCGTTTCTTGAGAATAGATAGCCGCAGGGACCCATAGGCCCGGCTGGGCCTCAACCCGCCAACTATCAAAGTGAAAGTATTTGCTGGTTACATTGCTGCCCTTGTAGACGCCGTTGAATCGCACGATCGTAAGATTCCGATCTTCCACCCAAATTCGGCCTTGGAATAGGCCGCTTTTGCGCATCGCCGATGGAGTGACTTGGAATACAAGGCAGCGGACTTGGCCAAGAGACTCCGTGGTCAGATACTGGAAGCGATAGTGCTTCAGATCAAAGGTGGAGGGGTCGGGATATGCCATGGCCACAAATCCACTTGGGTTGTATTCGAGAGACGTGGGTTTCAGAGAATCCGAGTAATCACCAATTTCGCGCCAGATTTGCATGTGGCGGGATTTGAAGCGCAACGCTCGCAAACCACCCGCGAACTCCGCCAAGCTGACGAAATAGCGGTCGTACGAAAGCGTCAACTCATTTTGCCGGGAAGACATCACTTGGACGTAGGTTTCGACGATGGGATGAAACCTCTCAAAGCTTCTTGCTACCTCGCGTTCTCTCTGGATGATTCTGTCTACCAATTTGTCGCTGGCCGTGGGATTGCTTTCGGCTCGCAGGAAGGGTGCTGCCAGAAACAGAACGAGCCAAAAGGTAAGTAGGATTCTCACGTTTCCTCCCTTGTGATCGGCGTTGGTATCCCTAGAAATTGTCAGAGTCGGTGGCATCCGCTGGCGTAATGCGCGGCTTGTTTCCGCAGTGAAACTCGAATCGAATGATTGCCAACGCAGTCGCGCCCCAATGACATTTCCGCCCGGTTTGGGGTTCGTTGGGATTGGACTCGTCGCAGAAGCGATAGAGGCCGGATTGCAATCCCCAGCGCATGTGGGAGCGGGAACGGACATCCTGCCGGACTGTTAACCCTTGTAAGCGGTTGGACTGAATGCTGCACGCATTGCCGGCGGTTGCCCATTGGCAGCCCGTAGGGAATGTATAGGTCACGTAGAGCCTGCCGTAGCCGAAGTAGTCGTTTCGCAGAACCACGCCCGCCGATGGATACCATGCGACCTTGTCAAACTGTGAAGTCCACAGCCAGCTGCGCTCCAGGGTTGCGATGAAACCCACACGTTGCGTGGCGAAGGTTATGAATGAGCCACTCCCACCCGCTAACTTACCGTCATCCGTTATTTCCTTCTTGTCGGGTGAAAACGTCCCGCTCGCCTGGAATTCGAAGCGCTTTGCAACCGGGATCTCGATCGAAGGCCCGACGGAGATGGATGGGAATTTGTACCCTAAAGAAGTTTGCGAACCCATCTCCATGTCCAACAAGAGCCGCGGCCGGGAATCTGCAAAAACCTCTTGACCGCGACTGGCGGAGCAAAGCAGTAGAGACATCATCGCAACCTTCAGAATTCTTTTTGGAACAGTAGCCGTGCCGCGAAATTCCACATGTCCAAGAATCCGCTTTGCCTGCCTGGAGTACATGTGGACCCAAGAGCAGAGCGTTTCCGGCGGGATGGTTGCACTTGCATTTTTGTGCACTGGGCATTTGTTAGAGGACCGGGCCCTGGCATCTTCGTTTATGTAGCGCAGTGGAACAAATGTGCCCATTCGAAGCCCCCCGAACCCTCAGCGCATAACGTGGTCTGACAAACAAGGGTGGGGAATGGGGCAGGAAATATAGCCGAATTGCTGGAGTGGCGCACAGCCGCCAGCGATCTGGGCCAACGTCGGGCCCTAGGAAGCGAGGATGATCAGGCGGTCCAAGTTGTTGGTGAGGGACAACTGGGGAATACTGGGCTCAGTTTTTCGGAGATCGTGAGGCGCCGACGGCTTCCAATACACCTGGCATTTCGGATTCTGCGATACTCACGAAGCTGCGCACCACGGCGGGATCGAACTGCGTGCCACTGGATTCGCGGAGCCGCCGAATGGCTTCGCCAAGCGGCAAGCCTTCCCGGTAGGGGCGCGATGAAACCATGGCATCAAACGCATCGATAACCGAGACGATTCTGGAACCCAAGGGAATTTCGGACCCTTTTAAGCGGGCCGGATAACCCGTGCCGTCAAAGTTCTCGTGGTGATGCAGGACATAAAGGCTCGTCTGCTCCAAGCCGGGCAGATTACGGATCACCGTCCATCCAAATTCGGGATGACGTTTGACGACCTCGAATTCCTCGGAGGTCAGGCGGCCCGGTTTGTTCAGAATGTTGTCTGGAACACCAATCTTACCGATGTCGTGCAGCAGGGCGCCCATTTCCAAGTCTGCGAGGGCGCTTTCGGCGACACCAAAGTCGCGCGCGACACGCAGACCCCATTCCGCGAGTCTGGTGCTGTGGACACCCGTACCGAGATCGCGCAAGTCGAGCAGTTGATTGAATGAGCATACGAGCGCACTGCGCATAGCTCGGACTTGCCCCTCTAGTTCCTTGATGCGCAGTTCGTAGTGACGCCGGTCAGGTTTCGTCACCTTCAGCTCAAGGCTGCCAAGCGGCGGCTGCGAATTCACTCCAAGCCGCCTTGCCCGGGGCGTGCAGCGCTCGTGGCACGGTACAAGTCCACGCGGCCATTGCCCATGCCGAAGTCCAGCAAGAGTTGAGCCTGCGCCACGTAAAATTGCGCTTGCAGGACCGAGAGATTCGGCTGCGCACTCTTGAGCAAGTCCACTTCGCCCGAAACCAGCGGTGCGCTGAAAGAAGTTCCCCATCCCGCGGCGTAGGTACCGAAAGGATAGGTGGTCACAATCGCTTCGCCAGGAGCGGCGACCCACACAATCTGGTCACCGTAATTGGAGAAGGTCGATCTTTGGTCCTGGTAATTCGTCGAGGCGACACCCATAACATTGGTGTAGCTCGCTGGGTATACGATTTCCATTTCGCCATCGTTGCCGGCAGAGGCCACGAACACAATGCCGTTCTTCGCCGCCGAGTTCACCGCACTCTGCAGTTCCGGCGAAGGGGTCTTAAAGTCGAAACTCATGTTGACGACGTTGGCGTTGTTTGCCGCCGCGTAATAAATGGCGCGGATGATGTCCGAGAGATTGCCGGTACCGTCTGATCCAAATGCTTTGAGAGGCATAATCGACGCGGTTGGCGCAACCAGGTGGAGCAAGCCCGCAACCATGGTCCCATGCCCGAAATCCGCATATTGCGGGCCGTCCACCATGGCGATGCTGTGCTGGTCCACCATCGCGATGGAATGCTGATTGACCTGGCCTGGCGTGCAGTCGGTACAAGGCGTCTCTGGGGCTGGTGTGCCGCTCGGGAGGTCATTCATTTCCGAGCCGCCAGGCTGATTCCTGGTGAAGTCGTAACCCGGAAGGAGAATGGGCTGCAAAACCGGATGATTCGGATCGACGCCGGTATCAATGTCGGCGATGATCCCGATACCCGAGACGTTGAATTGCCCCTGCGTTTGGGCAAGATGAATGATCTGCGTCGCGGGCTGATTCACGTAGCCTTCCCAGACGGTCGATCCGTAATATTGGACGGGTGTCGTATTGACCAGCGACGGAGGTGGAGTGGTGGCGGTTGCGCTGCCGGTTGCAATGCTGACGACCTGATCGAGCTCTGCGCTGATGACGCCAGGGAGCGCTTGCAAAAGACTGAGAAGCAGGTTTGGATCTTGATTGCTGGGTCCGGCAAGGAGAAAGACCTGGTTCAATCCCCCGTCAAGAGGTTCAATGATTTGGCAGAGACCGAGCGAGCAAAGCGATGGAAGCCCCAGTAAACCACCGGTGGTATGGACAACGTATCGGTTGCCCAGCGGGTTTTGTCCGCCACCGAGGATGGTGACGTTTAGGATTCCTGAGATGCTCCGAAGAGTGTTCGCCAAAAACTGCGCATTCAAGGAGTTCGATACGGAGAGGACGAAGAAATTGTTGGGAGAGCCGCTGAAAGTTTGCGCCACCTGGCAGCCCTCGAGCAGGCAAAGAAGTTTCACGACTGGTGCACTGAGACTCGATTCAACCAGGAGTTGCGTGCTGGCCGCCGATGCGGGTTTGGCGGCAAAAAGCGCCAGCAGGAGTGTGATAGCAAGAATCTTACGTTTCATCGTTGGGGCCTCGTCCTTGAGTTTCTTTGGCTTCCTCAGCCGTCTCCAAACGAAGGCACTAATCGCCATAATTTGAGTAAGGAATTCCGGGCTCAGTTTCCGATGTGTCTCTGCGTCCGGCTACGGTACTCGGGTCACAGCTGACTAGTACTTGCGTTCGCCCCAGTTTTCTCTCTGCTTCCTTTCCTTGACTCTTGATTGTCCTGTCGCTCACCTTTATGGTCACCTGCGGGTGACTTGGCTGATTCCACCTGGATTGGAAAACGGCGGGACACTGCCGCCTTCCCTGCGGAGACCGAAGCTTAATTCCAGGGAGCTTCTTCCGATCCCGGCAGATCCAACGGGATCGAAAAATCCTTTCCATCTGTCATTCCGATTGATAACTGCAGATTATTTTCCTGCACGAAACTCATCTGGAATTCTCCGAATCGATTCGTCGACGCTTCCACGACGTTTCCCCCCGCGCCTGTCACAAGGACTTGTACCCCCGTCAGACCCGCGTCTTCCTGGTTCAGGTCGGAAACCTGTCCGGTAATGTTGATGCGATCGGAATTCAGCTCAGGCTCAAGCCGCAATTCGACCGTAATGTCGCCGGACTTATAGCGCAACTGTCGTGCCGCGTTCGTGGCGGATCGCGTACCGGCCAGCGCGGGCTGCCAGAAACTGTCAAAGACTAACCGCGGAATTTGGAAGCCCTGTTTGCTATTGCCGGGTTTAGCTAACACGGAGAATGCATTCCGGACATGGCGAAGCGCCCACTCCGGCACTTGGTATTGGGATTCACGCTGAGCGGTAGCGTGTACCAGCTGCCAAACCCCAAAAGCTTTGCGGCAGGTCTTGCAGTTTGAATCCAGATGACCTTGCATTTTCTGCGCCTGCTCCTTGGAGAGTTGGCCGTTCAAAAAGTCTGCCCATTCTTCATCTGCAAAATGAATGTTGTTTCTCGCTACCATCTGCACTCCACCACCGCGTCCCTCCTGGAGCGACTATCCACCTTCGGCAATAAGGGTAAGGAAGGCGTCAAAAAATAGGTCTCGCTCCAACAAAAATTGATCCAAGGTCATTTCTCAGTTAAGTCCTTTGCCTACAAGGATAAACGGAGCCCAATAGTAGGGATGGGGGTAGTGTTCCCGGACTTGCTTGGCAGCTTTCGTGAGCGCTTCGGCCATATTCGAAGATTGGCCCAGGTGGTTGTAAAACGCGGTCATGAATTCGGCTGTGCTAGCGTCATGGACATCCCACAAACTCAACAGCAAGGATTTGGCCCCGGCATAGAGCAAACCCCGCACCAGCCCGAGAAGCTCGTCTCCTGCGGCCACCGCATTGAGCCCGGTTGCGCAACCACTGAGCGTAAGGAGATCGGCGGAGAGCCGCATGTGGTAGAGCTCATAGAGATGCAGGTAGACGTCGCTCAAACGAATCCCGGAGAACATGGGGTTATCCGGCCGAAAGACTCCGTGGGTGGCAACATGGATGAGACGGCTCGAGGGGGCTTTCCGCGAGAATAATTCGTGGGTTGCCGAATCGCCCAGGAACAATTCCGATTCGGGGGAAATGCCATGAATGGACTCGACTTCCTCCCGGATGAGCGGAGCGCGCGCATCGGGCACGCCCAGGATCAACATGCCATTGCCGGATTGTCCTTGCGAGAGGTGGCACAGCGCATAGAGGGTGCCGCTCGGCGCATAGGACATGGCGTACGAATCAAGGAGAAACTTTTCGCCGTCATGCAAGGCGTGAAAAGGCAGGTAGTGCAACAAACCATGGGGCACGAATACAAGATGGCGCGTGGTCAAGTGTTCGCGCACGGGTGCAATCAATTCATCGTAGAGACTTTTTAGGTGCGAGACCGTGGCGCGATACATGCTTTGAGAAAGAGTTGGTGGAGCCGCTGCCAGGGAGGAAATCTTTCCCAATTGAAATCGCAACATCCGCAGGGTTTCTGAGACTCGCGAGACCGTGCTGACGGGAACAATTTCTAGAGTGCTCTTGGTCAAGACTGCGGCGAGGATGGTCTCGTCGGCAAAAAAATACTCGAGCAAAGATGCTTCTTGGCCGAGAAGCGATTGTATCCGGTCAATAGGGATGGTTGATTCGGAAGGCAATACCGCGGATTTGAAGTCAGTGTCCGGCAATTCGCTCAACGCCTTTAGGAGGGCCTTCTCCCGGCCCTGAGCTGCGGCGTGCAATTGCTGGATTTTTTCTGGGGAATTCTGTTCTGGCCGGAGTTGTTCCAATTCAATTCGGTGTTGATACCAGTTTAGCTCTTCGCGCAGCTCCCGGATCTTATGTACCAGGTCGCTTTGTCCGCTCCTGGTCTGAAGCAGCGCATGAGGCCTCTGAAAGAACATTTCCGTGAAACTGCGTGACTTTGCGAGCTGCATGTACCGATAAGCCTCTTCCCGAGAACCACCGGTAAACGCCTCGTCAAGGCAAAGCTCAACAAGCCGCTCGTAGAGTTCCGTCTTGTTCTTCATGAACGAGATCTTCATTTCGTCCCGGCCGAGGTTGCCCCGAAGGCTCTCTAACTCGGTGCGTGCTAGCTGGTATTCGGCATAGGCAGCCTGGAGGTCGCGCTGGCCATGTTGGATCTGCCCGAGCAGGAAATGCGCCTGATAGCGCAGAATCGGCGCATCCACGGTCTTAAGCAGATCGAGAGCTCTCGAGCATTCCGTGCGAGCCTGCGCAGGGTCACCCGTGCGGATGGCGACCTGCGCGAGCAAAAAATGGCATAGGACGGCCTTGTTTTTGAGGGGTGACGCGTCGAAGAATTCCGCGGCACCAACGGCGAGGCGCCGAGCCTCGTAGTAACGTCCTTCATGGAAGAGCACAACCGCCTGATACAGGTCGATCAGCCAAGGCCAAACGTTGTTCTTCTCTTTGACGAACAGCGGCTTGGCCTGCGCAAAGAGCTCGAGAGCCCGGCGCATCTTTCCTTCCTGCCCGAGAACAATGGCGCGGTTCGCGAGAGTCTTGGCGGCCTCGTAGCCAATCTGCAATTTTTGAAAGAGCAGGTAGCCCTCTTCGGCGGCCTCTTGCGCTTCCATGCTGAGGTTCAGCTCAACGTAAATGTCCGAGAGATCGAGGTAGCACAGCGCCACCAAGTAGGTGTATCCGATTTTCTCGGCATCCAGCCGGGCGCTTTTCAGCATTTCGATGGCGCGTCGGTAGTCCCCGCGGAAGTAATGAAGGTAAGCGATGTTGTAGTCCGTGATCAGGCTGATCAGCGGGAAATCCCTCTCTCGTAGCAATTCCTTCGCGCGCGCGTAAGTGGAAAGGGCTCGGGCAAAATCATTCATGTTGATCAGGCACATGGACATGTTGTTCAGCGAGATGGTGAGTTCTTCGCTGTCGCCATGTGGGAGCAGATCCTGATAGGCGCGCTCGTAGTGGGTCAGGGCTTCCTCGAAACGGTCCTGCCGATGGTAGATATTGCCGATATTGTTCTCCAGGCGCGCAAGTCTACGATCGTCGCCCAGCTTGAGAAAAAGCTTTCTTGCACGGTCCGCCGCTTGGAAGGCTTGGTCATAGGCGCCCAGCATGATATGAGGCTGAATTGCGGCTGTCAGCGTGCGCCCAATTCCTTCATTATCCTTAGCTTTTTGGAAAAGGCTGAGCGCTGCGCCGTAGAGCTCTACCGCGGCTTGATATTCCCCACTCCCGGCCAGCACATTGGCCTTCACCCGGTAGCATTGGGCCAGCAGCGCGTCCTTGCGTATCGCGGAGGCGACGAAGATGGCCGCTTCTGCGAGAGCCAAAGCATTTTGCGTGTTGGCGCGAAGTTCTTTCTGCGTAGCAGCGTTTAACTCGAGAACGACATCCGGGCCTAGCAGTTTGTGGCTACGCAAAAGCGCGTTGCGCTCCTTATCGGTGCTCATGAGCGACAACTTAGAAAGGATTTGGGGGCTCAGCCTAGGTGCTTTCTCCCCTTTATTGAAGTTAGCCTGCGGGCTCCAGGCGGGGCTGACTTGCGCGGGGTTGGGCTGCGGCTTCTGCTTTGTTGCTACAGGCCCCGCTCCCCGTTTCGATTCCTTTACTGGCATTTCGCCGCACCTGGCGGACGAAGAAATATTTGGTCCGCGTTCCAGAGAGCATAGGGTTCCAGGATGGCCGGATGAAAGTTGCCGACAGTAGCTTGGGCACCAACCAGAATATTGGGGCTCAGCAGGAAGATAAAGGGCAGATTCTCCGCGACAAGTTCCTGTACGCGGTCGTAGAGTTTCTTGCGTGCCGCATAATCGGTGGTGGTCATCTGCGCTTCCATCAAATGATCCAAGTCCGCTTCCCATGGAGTTGCTGGCTTGTTCTCCCCCAAATCCCACAGGTGCGTTTCACCGCTGGAGAGCCACAGATTCATTTCCGGCGTCGGGTCCACATCCCCGTTGACCAGATTCATCAGCACGGCCTCATATTCCTTCGTGTTCAGGACGCGATCCACCAGGGCGCGGAATTCCATTGGTACAATTTGTACCTCCATGCCCAGTTGCTTTAGATCATCCTGTGCGATGGTTGCAAGCTTGGTGCGCTGCGCATTGGAAGAACTGACCAAAATCGAGAACGTCACCGGGTGCTTCTGCGGATCCAAGAGAGCTCCGTTGGCATTCCACGAGTAGCCCGCAGCCTCCAACTCTTTCTTCGCTTCTTCGATAGACCGGGTTGGATGTGGGAGGCTTGTGTTCAACCACAACTTGTTTCCCGGCGTGACATTGCCCCAAACAGGAGTTGCACGCCCGTTGTACACCAGCCGTGCCATCCCGGGACGATCCATTGCCAAGGAAACCGCTTTGCGGAACCGTAGATCGCTGAACCATGCTTGTTTGGCGGCAATGTCGCCGAATTTCGCCGGATCCAGCTGGTTCATGTTCAACAACAAGAAGATGAACTCCAGCCCAGGTCCGAGATCGTATAAACAGTGTCCCTTTGACTTCGCGTCTTTCTGGAGCAGGCTGAAGTTATCGGCGCTGGCCCGCTCCAGAATTTGCGTTTCGTTACTCTGAAATTTAATCACCTGCGCGTCTTCATTTGGCACGAACAGAAACGTCAGTTCGGCAAGATAAGGCAACCGGCTTCCCTTTGCGTCCGTCTTCCAATAATTCGGGTTACGCTCTAAAACCATCCTTTGACCAGGGACATATTCCTTCCACCGAAAGGCGCCCAAGCCCGCGATTTCATCCGGCCGGGCATTCGTTCCCCACAGTTGCGCCAGTTTTCCCTCGCGGTATGGTTTCTCGAGGAGATGGCTGGGCAGAATAGCCAGGCCGTCAAACAGGCGCTCAGCCGGGCCATAAGGTTTCGCCAGCTCGAATTCCACCGTATAAGCATCGACCTTTTTTACGGCAATCGGCTTGTCATCCAGAACGAGCAAGTCTCTCTGCGGGGAATGCAGTTTCTCGTCAAGATAAAGCTGAAAGGAAAAGACGACGTCATCCGCGGTGAAAGGCGCGCCGTCTGAAAACTTCACACGGCGCCGCAATTGAAGGGTGTATTTGCGGCCATCCGGGGAGATGCTCCACGACTTCGCCAGCCCAGATTCGGTGTGTTGAGTTTCGCGGTTAATATGGATTAAATCCGCGTTCATCGCGCCGATCACTTCACGAGAGGTTGCGTCAACGGAAAGGATCGGATTCAATGTCTTTGGCTCGGAGCGTAGGGCAACCACAAGATTGCCGCCAGCTGGCCCAGGTTCTCCATTTGCAATTGCATAGTCTTGGGGCGTGGCTCTAATCGGCAGAGCCCCGCCCAAAATCAGCAATGTGAATCCAAGGAAGGCCCGTGCAAAAGATGGCGCCGCGACCTTTTTCATGAGCTCACCGTGGCGAATCTTTCTTCCAGTGTTTCCGACGCCCAGTAGTACGCCAGGAACAAAACGACAAGCATCACGGCAGGCAAATACATCCACCAGTAAGAAACAAGGACGTTATATTTTTGCAGCTCGGTCAACAAATTGCCCCAGCTGGGTATCGGCTCACCCACACCCAATCCCAGAAACGACAACGTTACCTCCGCCAGAATGAATTGCGGCACCAGCAGTGCGGCCATCGTCAAAATCGTGCGATACGTTTGTGGAAGCACGTGCCAACGCAGGATGTGCAATTCCGAAGCGCCCATCGCTCGCGCCGCCAGCACGAAATTCCTTTCCTTGGCGCTCAGGACGAGGCCGCGGACGAGCCGGGCTGGCCGCGCCCAGCCAACCAAACCAACGACTCCGATAAAGAGCAGAAATGCATCTGTCGTTTTAATTCGGAGAGGCAGAACGGCGCGCACCGCGAACAAAAGATATAGCCAGGGCAGCGCGAGAAACAGCTCCACCAGCCGCATTACCACCGTGTCCAGCCACTTTCCGTAATAACCAGCGACGATCCCCAGGGCTCCGCCCGCCAACAAGGCAACTGCAGCGCCAAGAAATCCCGCGAGCAGCGAGATCCGGCCACCATATAACGCCCGCGAAAACTCATCTCTTCCGAAACCATCGGTGCCGAACACGAAGACTCGAGCTGGCGCTTCCACTCCAAACAAGTGCAACCGGCTCGTCCATACACCAACCGCCGCATACGGCGCGCCTGTCACAAAAAGTCGCAGATTAAACATCCGAGTTTGATCTTCTTCGTATGCATCGCCGAGCGGGGATTGCTTCCACGCATACACAAATGGCCTGAGGTGGAAGGCACCCGTTTGGTCCACGAAATGGAGACGGCTGGGCGGGGCAAACGGCAAGTCACGATCTTGCAGGGCGTAGTCGTAAGGCGCGAAAAACCCGGCGAGAATCACCGGCAAATGCAGGGCGACAAGCAGGCTTATTAGAAGAGTGGTCCGCCGGGAGTTGCTCATGGTCCCACCGCGCGGATCCGCGGATCGGCCCAATACAGGAGCAGATCCGCGAAAAGATTGCCGACTAGAAGAAACAAAGAGGAAAGCATCACCGTCGCCATCACGACGTGGATGTCCCGTGCGAGAACTCCTTCCAAGACCAGAGGGCCGAGTCCTGGCCAGCTCAATACAATTTCAGTGAGAAGTGACAGGCTGCCCAAAGCTCCAATGGAAAAGCCCAGTAACGAAATCAAGGAATTCGAAGCCGCGGGCAGCGCGTGCCGCCAGATGAGACGCCATCTTGGAATCCCATGTCCTCGAGCTGCCTCAATGAACGGAGATTCCAGCACTGCAATCATCGCGGAGCGAACGTGCCGCACCAGCACGGGAATCGCGCCCAGCGCCAGCGCCACAACGGGCAGGAAGAGATGGATTGTGATGTCCCAAAGCTTCGTGGAGAAACCGGTATTCATGGGGTTGATCGATGTCATTCCGCCCGTCGGAAACCATCCGGTGCGCACAGCCAGCAGCAACAGGAGTAGACCAATGAGCAATTCGGGCATTGCCAGCAACACGGCAGTCAAAGCGCGGCTCGAGTGGTCGATCCATCCACCCCGATGCAGCGCCTGCAAGACTCCCCAGCAGAGCGCGATCGTCCACGCCAGTAACATCGCCAAGGTGGCAAGCAAGAGCGTATTCCGCGCGCGCCACCAGAGCAGCGAAGCCACCGGGCGACGATAGGACATCGAATATCCAAATTCGCCGTGTGCCACCGAAGCGGCCCAACGCACGTATCGCACGGGCAATGGCTGGTCCAGTCCGTATTGGACCTTCAGGGAGGCGACTGTTTCGGGCGAAATCTGCGGATTCATCTTCAGTTCATCAAAGAAATTCCCTGGAGCAAAGGAGAGGAGAGCGAATGCAAATACGGAAACTCCCAGAAGAAGGAGCAAGCTGTGAAACACTCGCAGTGCAACTTTAGAGATCATTCATTTGTCCGCAGAAATAAGGGTTGCAGGTACAGTCTCTCTTGAGGGCGAATTTCGTAACAATGGACTGGAAGTGCTTTGTAGATTGACAGTAAACACCTCGGCCGGGGAGCCTCGCTGCACAATGCGTCCTGCTCTCATTACGGCCACTTCATCTGCAAGCAGGCTCGCCATCGACAAGTCATGCGTAATGAATAAGAAGGCGAGCTGATGGTGGGTCTGCAAAGCGAGCAACAGATTAGCGATCTGCCCTTGCGCCGATAGGTCCAGGGCGGAGAGTACCTCGTCCAGGATGAGGACCCTGGCTCGCAAGAGTAAAGACCTGGCAATCGCTACCCGCTGTCGCTGGCCGCCACTCAGTTCGAGTGGGCGCCGCGACTTCCATTTCTCAGGCAGTTCGACCTGTTCCATCGCCTCACATATGCGTTTTCGGATTGTCCCCGCCGTTCGACCCGCTTCATGGATCACAAGAGGCTCGGCCAGGATTTCCTCGAGAGTGAGCCTCGGATTCAGTGCGGACGCCGAATCCTGAAAGATCAAGTGGATCTCTCTCCGTACCGTCTTCAGCGTTTTGCGATCCAAAGTGGAGAGATTTACGCCTCTGTATAGGATTTGCCCCGCACTCGGCTGTTCCAGAAGAGGAATGCATCGCGCAAGACTAGACTTTCCGGAACCAGAGGGCCCGACGAGCGCGAGCGTCTTCCCAGCGAAAAGTTCCAACGATACGTCTTGGACAGCGGAAATCGTCGGGCGCGCCGCTCCGAAGAATCGCCGAGGCGCGTAATGCAACGTTACGTTGCGAACCGCAAGCAGCGGCTGCGTCGCGTTTTGCTGATTGTTTTGATCAACCACCATGAAGAAAACACTCCACGCGGCTTGTATCTTCCACATCCACCGGGAAGGGACGGCGCACTTCACAGATTTCCATCCGCTGGCTGCAACGTGGCGCGAACGCACAACCCGTCGAGACAGATTCCGGATCCAGTGCACTTCCCGGGATGGTAGGTAGACCCATCTGCGATTTGGGCTTGGGTTCTCCCGGAGGAGGAGGAACACAATTCAGCAGCGCCTGCGTGTAGGGATGGTTCGGCCTTTGAAAAACTTGCTCCAACGGCCCTTCTTCGATGACTCGGCCGCCGTACATCACCGCCACGCGCGACGCCAGTCCGATGAGAATCTTCGGATCGTGGGTGATCAGCAGCAGAGAAACTTTTCTCTGCGCAGTAAAAGCACGAAGTAAGTGGAGGATTTCGTCTTCCGTCTCTGGATCAAGAGACGATGTCGGTTCATCGGCGATCACAAGTGAGGGCTCGCAAGCCAATGACTGCGCTATGGCAACGCGTTGTTGTTGTCCGCCGCTGAGTTGATGCGGATACGCGTCGTAGATTCGCCGCTCTGGATTCTCCAGCTGCACTCTCCCAAGTAGGATTTCTGACTCGTCCCGGCAGCGCCTGGAATTCCAGCCGCGATGTGCGAGCATCACTTCCGTAACCTGATCTCCCACTTTCATTACAGGATTTAGCGCTTGCCCGGGGTCCTGCCAGATCATGGCGATTTGCGCGCCACGCACTTTTTGCATCTCCTGCTCACGCAGCTTGAGAAGATCACGTCCTTGGAATTCGATTCTGTCGCCAGTCAGCTGGGCGGTAGCGGGTAATAAACGAAGCAGTGTTTTGGCGATGGTCGATTTCCCACTGCCTGACTCTCCCAATAAACCAAGCACTTCGCCTTGCCGTAATTCCAGGCAGGCGCCATTTAAGGCATGAATCGCCTTTCCCTGGGATCCAGGATACTGAACGTGGAGCCCGGAAGCTTGGAGCAGAGCTTGCATTGTTTTCTCTTTGGCACCTCTCTGGTCAGGCTATGTTGCTTGGCAAACGCGTCCATAGGACTGCGGTCATGGTTTGCGGTCTTCACTTACCGCATCTCTATGCCTTCGATTTTCTTCCGCAAATACTCCAGGCAGCGCTGCCGAATAAATCCGATGGAGCCCGTGGCGATACCGAGGGATCGTGCCACGTCGCGATACGGGCGCGGGGGATGCTCGAAGAAGAGCATTCGGATGAGTTGTTGGCATCGGGAGGACATGGAGGCCAAGGCTTGCCGCAGAGTCTGTTCTCTTTCGGCTTCGTTGACGATTTCGAGCGCTTCCGGCGGGATCTCTCCGGCGAACTGTTCCAATGTCTCTGAGTCCATGGCGACAATGCGCTTCCCTCGCCTTTTCAGATGGAAGCACTTGTGAGCCGTCACCATTAATAGCCACTTAGCCAGTGCTTTGGGTTCGTGCAGATTTTTCAGTTGGGAGAGAAGTTCAAGGCATACTTCCTGGAAAATGTCGGCGGCTTCTTCCTGCGAAAAGCCGTACTTGATGGGAACGGAGAAAATCAAGTTCTTATATTTATCGACAAGCTCCGCCCAGGCCTCTTCCTTCCCCTCTAGGCAGCCACGCACCAGTTGCGTGTCGGAATGAGTAGCAAGTGTTGGAGTGTCTGTCTCCGTGCCGGCTTTCGTATGGGTTACCACGGACGTCCGTGACCTCCCGAGACCTGGCCGCAAGGCAGCACGAGAACACGAGTCGCTCCGTTCAATCTCAAAATTCGCCCAGACCAACACCTAAATATTGTTTGCTCATTTTAGCGCGATCTGCAGGTGGGTAGCTGTCCAAACGAATTTAAGTGCTCAGTTAGTAACACGAGAGGAGTTGGAATCCGGAGGGGAATCTATTTAGTGCTGTTTCATGGGGTTAGGGAAATAGGATACCGTTCGGGGCCACAGTATCGGCTGCCTAAGTGGAAACACGGGGAAGGGCCTACCTTTTTTGGCTGCCGCCTCAATTTCTTCAATCAAGAGCGGGGCGAGTTACCCCTAATTGGCATGAGACTCTTACCTGCAGAAAGAAAGTTTGGGTCTTCTGTCGTTGGAAGCCGGGAAGCTTCCACGACCAGACCGCAAAAACAATTGCAGTCGGCAGCTCTGACCAAGCACTCATCGTCAGGTTCACCGGTTAGCTATTGTGTTGTTGGATCAACCGGGGCCCGCGGCGAATGGCTCGTTCACATCATCCTTAAGGACGCAACACAGCCTCCAGTCTCGCCGCAAACGTGCCGCCAGCGGAATCAAATGTGCCGACTGGTGGTGTAGCGGGAACGGGAGCCCCGCGCGCCGGCAACCGTCCCACGCCGGCCACAGTGAGCAAGGCCGCAGTCCGGAGGGGCTCCCCAAATTTTCCGATCCCCGGCTGCGGGTGCCGGTGAAAGGCACTCGAAATGTTGGGACCGGAGCCTTGTGCTCAAAAGTGATGAGAGAGAGTCTTTTACACTCTGAGCCCGGAGAATGAAAACGATGCTCTCAAACAGTTGCTTCCGAACTAGCGCACTAGCGTTGGGCGACCGCTTCCCCAAAGGTGCCAAGGTCCAGGCGCGCATGGAAGGCAGAGAAATACAACGCGGCCACTTGGTTAGCTCTCCCGCGTTTCGATTGCTGTTCGAAAACAATCCACATCCAATGTGGATTTATGACTTGAAAACGCTCCGATTTCTAACCGTCAACGACGCGGCAATTCGGAACTACCTCTTCTCGCGCGGGGAGTTCGCGTCCATGACGATTGACCAGCTTCACTTGCAGAAGGATATCCCTTCCTTCAAGAAGAACTTGGAAAGCGCGTCCGCCCAATTGACTACATCTCGTATCTGGCATCATCGGAGGAAAGACAAAACAATTCTTGAGGTTGAGATCACCTCTCACGGCATCCTGTTCAATGGTCGCAAGGCCCAACTCGTCCTGGCAACCGACGTTACGGGAAGAGAAAGAACCAGAGAAGCATTCCGAGAAACTCAGGAACGCTATCGAGACTTGTTTGACCACGCCAACGACATCGTCTTCACAGCGGAATTGGACGGAAAGCTTACTTCACTGAATAAGGCCGGTGAGATCGTTACGGGCTATTCACTGGAAGAAGCCCTGCGGGGGAATGTAGTACAAGTCCTGGGTCCCCAATCCCTGGAATTGGTACGCAGTATGCGTGAAAGAAAGATCATTGAAGGAGGGGAAACCACCTACGAAGCCGAGATCGCGAGAAAGGATGGGAGACTGATCACCCTGGCGGTGAAGACCTCCCTGGTCTACCGGGACGGAAAGCCGAGCGGCGTGCGAGGCATTGCCTGCGACATCACCGAGCACAAGCGGCTCGAGGAGAAACTACGCCAATCCCAGAAAATGGAAGCACTCGGGCTTCTTGCCGGCGGCATTGCCCATGACTTTAACAATCTGTTGGGCGTGATTATCGGATATAGCGAAGTACTGGCTGAGCGCCTGAACTCGGATGGCTCTTTACGCCGCTTTGCAAACGAAGTACTCAAGGCCGGAGAACGCGCAGCCTCTCTGACAGGTCAGCTTTTAGCCTTCAGTCGCCACCAAATGCTTCAACCAAAAGTTCTCGACATCAACACCTCGATAGAAAACATGGAAGAGTTTCTTCGGCGCATCATCCGAGAAGACATCGAGATTACCTTCCTGCCTGCTCCAGACCTAGGGCGAGTAAAAGCCGACCCAAGCCAAATCGAACAAGTGATCATGAATCTCGCAGTAAACGCCCGCGATGCCATGCCACAAGGCGGGGAATTGAAGATCGAAACAGCCAATCTGGACATGGACGAGACCTCCGCGCGGCAGGATGCGCCTATCCCGCCGGGGCGCTATGTGGTTCTGTGCGTCAGCGACACGGGCGTCGGCATGGACGCAAAGACCAAAGAACGTATCTTCGAACCATTTTTCACGTCGAAACAAGCTGGAAATGGAACAGGCTTGGGATTAGCAACGGTTTACGGGATCGTAAAGCAGAGTGGCGGTTCTATTTCAGTTCAGAGTCAAAAAGGAAAGGGGTCCTCATTTATGATTTACTTGCCTCGTGTCGAAGAACCAGCATCCAATTTCGTATCGGCGAGCCGCCAGATCGATGTGCTGACAGGAACGGAAACCATATTGCTCGCCGATGATGCCGAACCATTCAGAAAGCTCGTTCGGATGGTCCTGGAGAATAGCGGGTACACGGTCTTGGAGGCGGCGACAAGCTCCGAAGCTGCGCAGATCGGGGCAACGCACGAGGGCACAATCGACCTTCTGTTTACCGATGTCGTCATGCCCCAAGTAGACGGCTATCAGCTGAGCGATTACCTGAGATTTCATCGCCCAGAGATGAGGGTTCTCTATATGTCCGGCTACCCAAATTCAGCCGGGTCAGGCACAAGTGGTTTCAAATTCGGAACGCGGGTACTTCCTAAGCCCTTCTGCAAAGACGCGTTGCTGCGTGCTGTCAGGGAAGTGTTGAACGAGTTTCGGGACTCACACACTTTGCTGGCCCCGCGAAAGCTCTCGACTGGAATTCTGCAGGAATGCCTCAACTGAGATGGAGCACAGGATATGCATCGAATCCTGATTGTGGATGATGACGATGCGATGCGGATGTTGCTCAAAGAGCGTCTAAGCGACATTTACGACATTGTGGAGACAGGTGATCCGGCCGAGGCTTTCGCTCTGACTTTAGACCTGTGTCCCAAGTGTATTTTGCTTGACCTCCTGATGCCTGGCTTAACCGGATTCGAAATGTGCAAAACGCTTTCTTCGCTTAGTCTCACGAAGAAGACGCCGATCTTGGTACTCAGCGGAAATTCGCCAGGGCAGTACGGAGATTTTTGCTCGCACCTCGGCGCACGGGACTATTTTCAGAAACCAATTGACTTCAACCGGCTGCGGACCCGGATGACAGAACTGATCGACCAGGACCTGCCCGATCCGCGGCCCGAGCTGCGAGCAAAGGTGCAAGTGGCGATTGAACTGCGTGGTCTCAATCGCTACGGCGAAGCATTTCAGGAGTTAACATCAACGGAGGACGTGAGTGTGAGCGGGTTTCGTTGTGGCTGCGCCGTCCCGTTGGATCAGAGATCGATCGTGGAAGTTTTCCTCCGCAGCGGCGATCTAAAACGACGCATCGGGCGCGCCCAAGTCGTACACACGTTGTGGCGAGGGAAACACGACCCGCGATACGGCTTTCACTTCACGCAGAGGCCGACGGAATGGCTTCTGTGAGTCTTTGAACTGTTCTTTGACCACCGCGGGCCGGCCTTCTAGCCTGTGGAACATCGTTAGCCTTCTCTTTCAATCATAACTTCAGTGTTAGCCCATATTTTTGGCGGGACTCATTACCCTTGAGATTGAACCTAATGATCTTGAGAGAGGATCTCGAGTCAAGGAAGTTTCCAAGTTCGGAGGCGACTGCCGGTTTCTGTGCTTGGACCTTGACTCGAGATCGATTTGAACCCGATCAAGATTGCAAGGGACAAATCATGACTGTCGCATGCGATGAAACGAAGACTGTTCTGGAGGAGCGCAGTGAGAAACGAACTGTCAACGCAAAGATATGACGTGCATCTACACGTCGAAGTGCAAGGGCCGGACCACATGCAGGTGGAAGGCGTCACAGACTACATCTCGAATCGTGATATTCGCTTTGCCGTAAATGAACCTTTCGTGATGAGGCCAGGAACGCCCGTGACGTTGCTTGTCAGCATCCCCCGCGAAATCACCGCTGGCAATCAGGTGCAAATACGCGCCCATGGACACGTTCAGCGCGTCGAGTCTGTTCCAGATTCAAGGGGGCGCCGTTTGACCTTCACAGCTGAAGTCAAGAAGTATGATTTCGTGAGGCAGAATGTTCCCATCAACATGCGGTCTTGTGAGCGTCGAGAAGTGGCTTAACAATGCGCCTCTCTGCGACTGTTCAGGTAAGTTGCTGATCTTCCGTGCGTCTGCTCGGCCAACACACGCTCACAGCAGGCAGCGCCTCGCAGTGGAGGATGTAGTTCTCCACCTGGAAGGGAAGTTGATTCGCATAGCGGTAGGGTCGTCGGCTCCTGTCCGTCAGCCCTTGGATCCCACATTCCTGGTAGCGGTCGAAGATTTTGTAGCCGGTCTTGCTGGAGATTCCGAACTCCCTGCAAAGTTGGGCCATCCCCTCGCCAGCTAGCCGGCGAGCCACAAACTGCAGACGTTCATCTATCACCGAACACTCCTTCCACGGCATCACTCCCTCCCCAAAAGGGGAAAAAGTGTAACCTATGTGTCCGGTACGATCTGTCACCTATGTCTCGGGTCGGTCATCAAAACACTTTGCCCATCGTGCGCTGGAACGTGTCCCTGGCTGAGCGTGAGCCGTTCGTTGAATATAGAGGCTTAACTTACTGTCTCGCCGTTACGACCGGTAGAGTGACTTCACAGGTGCCTGTTCTTTGGATTGCGCAGTAGTGCCGAATGACTTGGCTTGCGCAGTGAATCGCGCAAGCAAACAGCAGAGAAGTAGGATCAAAACCTGCTTGCGCAACTTCACGGCAAATTCTCCAGTACACAATTGAGATCATTCCGCTAGTGTCATACCGCTGTGGAGATGGCTCCGTGAGGCCGACTTCCGCACCTTTAGTCGGCCTCACGGGCCGCACAGCGCACCTATCTAGCGGCATGCCGTGGGAGCGAGCCACAGGGGGGGACAACTACTCTCACGTCGACGATCTGATGAGCGGAGTGAACGACGCGCACTATTCGACGCGCAAAAGCATGCCGGTACCGCTCGGCAGCTTGACTTGGCCCTTCTCGGAGACCAAGACAATCACACCGACAGGTTCCGTTCTTCCGACATGCGCGACATGAATCTGGGAAAGACCGTAGGTGCCACAGGCATCCGAAGAAAAAACCCACATTGCTTCGGGGCCGCTGTTGCCGTCGACAACCCCCCGGCACTCCCTGCCCTGGCGGTTACCCTCGCGCGGCTGATCCAGGACACCGTCGTTCACCGATTTTCCGACCACCGTGCCATCTGCTGCCGTCACAGGCCCGCCTGAAGTGTAGGCAACGTCGCCACCCACCCTCGCATTCGCAATCGGTTCTGACACAGGGCCCTCGATCGCGTTTGCTTCCATAACAGTCACGAACCCGGCAACCGCCCGCAAATGTGTTCTGATGGGAATTGTTTGACCTGAAGAAACCAGTTTGTCGAACTGCAACGAGATCTTTTCTACGCTGCCGTCTGCCGGAGACGATACGGCCACGACGTGGCCAAACACTTTGCTCCCCTCGCGAATCTTTCCACCATTCGCCAGAGGTACATCCTGCATGATCCTGGCGGTAACGATCTGGCCAGGCTGAGTTTTCGACGACGAAAGAGATGAATTCAGCCGGACGGGCAGTATGGTTCCAGATGGTATAGCCGCGGTTCCCGTCGCTGTTTCTTGTGCCTGTGCATTCGGAATGGTTGGCAGGCCCACCACCATGGCCGTGCCTACGATCAAACCCAAAATTGTTGCTGCTCGACGCAAATTTAGTTGTCTCACGATTCTCTCCTTAACCTACCTCATCCAGTAAACGTGGAGGAAATTGCCTGAGCATTTCTCTCCTTGCTCATGGAGATTTCTGCTGATTTGTGCGATCTGTGCCGTCACCAAGAGCTTAGGCGCCTGGAGCGGCGCAACTCTAAGAGGCAGGTGGGTCACCAAAGATATCGAGTTTGGAAGTAATGGAAAATAAAGAGCGACCGGGCGGGACGGTGGGTCTTGGAGGCCAGCATGCTAACACAATGTCTTTATGTCGACACTGTGAGCGGGATGATTTGTTTGATTTCAGATCGGACCGGCTCTTGAGATCGTTGTCTGTGCCGTCCTGACATTTGTCCCCCTGTCAGCAATTTGACAGCTGTCAGCCTCTTGCCAAGGCATTGGCATCTAGTTCCCAGCCTTTTCGCGATCTTATGCGGATTCAGCAAGTTACAAACCCTCCTATTGGTATCTATCTTGCCTTCGCGTTTTGAGGTTTGCGGCCTCAGCTCCGGCCGAAGTTCCGAGCGGGATGTCCAGCGAGAATACATGTCGCCTCGATTCCAGGTGGATCGAGAAACGGTGGCTAGATGAACGCCTCGTTGCACGCATCGGCCAATTCGCGGGCCAAGATTTCTACGGAACTCAACACGATGCCACGTCGTTCATCTTTGAGCCAATGGGCTATGGCCTGGGCAATCTGTTCACTACCATCGAATCTTTCGATCCTCCCTCCACTCCGGCGATGCAAATCCGTGTCGTGCCCGTCCACAACATCTACGTGAAATCGATGGTGCTGGCCGGGGATCGCTCGCCTTTTTCGCATAACCCAACCGGCTTCGTTCCGCAGCATCTCACGGCACGATTGGCCG
>Ga0187816_10000025_pt1 | contig 33211 bp, 25 predicted proteins | sample NC_wetland_sal_i_16_FD_132960 | JGI IMG/M metagenome (GOLD analysis project Ga0187816, IMG submission 132960) | Wetland sediment microbial communities from Neuse River Estuary, North Carolina, USA - SO4_1 | ecosystem: Environmental > Aquatic > Freshwater > Wetlands > Sediment | place: USA... | reverse complement strand
GAAAAGCCTAACGCAGAGGGCGCTGAGGGAAGAGCGCAGAGGACGCGGAGAAGAGGAAGAAAACCCAAGACCCACCCTCAAAAAACGAGGATGGGGCACCCGGCTCGAGGACTCGCCGCGGGCACGATGTATCGTGCCCCTACAAGGGGAACCCAAGACCTACCTTCAAGGAACGGGGGTGAGGCACCCGAAGGAGAGTGGCCCAAGAGCACAGGCTGAAGCCTATGCTACGAGGGTGATCAGGAGGTGATGATTTTGTTGCGAATGGCGTAGAGGACTAGTTCGGTTACGGAGTGGAAATCGAGCTTGAGCATGATGTTGGCACGGTGGGCTTCGGCGGTGTTGACGGCGATGCCAAGGAGGGAGGCGACTTCCTTGTTGCTCTTGCCCTCGGCGAGGAGCTGGAGGATTTCGCGTTCGCGAGGCGTGAGACGGGAGCGGGAAGCACGGGCGGCATCGGTGGAAGCGGGGGAGGAATCCGCAGAATCGGCGGCGCTGGAGACGCGGGTGGAGAAGTAGGGCTTGTGGTGACGGACGGCATCGATAGCGGCGAGGAGGATGCGGTCAGCGTCGTCCTTGAGGATGTAGCCACGGGCGCCGGCTTCGACCACTTGCTGAACGAGGTCGTCGGATTCGTGCATGGTGAGGATGAGGATTTCGGTGTCCGGCGAGGAGGAGTGAATGCGGCGGGTGGCCTCAACCCCATTGAGGAGAGGCATGCCGATGTCGAGGACCGCGACATCGGGCTTGAGTTTGGCGGCTTTTTCGACCGCATCGCGACCGTCGGAGGCTTCGGCGCAGACTTCCCAACCGGGGCGACACTCAAGGAGAGTGCGGAGGCCGGCGCGAACGACGGAATGATCATCCGCGATAAGGATACGAAGAACGGCCATCGTCTGTGGTCTCCGTGGGAGAAGCGTCCGTGACGACAATGGTAGCGCGAACGGAGGTGCCGGAGGGGCCGGAAGTGATGTCGAGGTGACCGCCGAGCTGAGCCATGCGCTCGCGCATGCCGGGGATGCCGACGCCGAGGCGAGGCTCGCGGGGCGGAGGCGGAGAGGTCGGAGAAACCCAAGACCCACCCTCAAAAGACGAGGATGGGGCACCCGCGGGTGGAGAAATCGAAGAGGGATTCCTTACTTCGCGGACTCCGTTCCCTTCGACTCCGCTCAGGCCAGGCGGGATGATGGGTGGTGAGGATTGCGGATTGCCGTTAGGGGGTGGAGTCATACCATGGCCAAAATCGATGACTTCGAGAGTGACTTGGGAGGCTTTCTGACGGAGACGGATCTCGGCGGTGGCGCTGCCGGAATGGCGCTGAATGTTGGAGAGGCTCTCCTGAACGATGCGGAACAGAGCGATCTCGAGCGGCTGAGGGAGGCGGTCGAATTGAGAGAGAAGGAGGAGCTGGGTATCGATGCCGCTGCGCTCGCTGAAGCCCTGGGCGTATTCCTTGAGGGCGGAAACGAGGCCAAGGTCGTCAAGGAGAGGCGGATGGAGAAGGTAGGAGAGGGTACGAATTTCCCGGGACATCTGCTGGGTGAGCGCACGAGCCTTTTCCAGGGAGAGAGCGGCGGCTCCATCGTGGGGCGTTAGGGACTGGCGGACCTGGGCGAGGCTGAGGTTGATGGCGAGGACGGTTTGCGCGAGGCCGTCGTGGAGCTCGCGGCCAATGCGGCGGCGTTCTTCATCCTGGAGCTGGAGGAGTTGGGTGGAGAGTTGGTGGATGGCGCGCTCGGCGTTTTTCATTTCGGTGACGTCGGCGAAAGAGCTGATGACGCGGATGACGTTGCCGTTGGCGTCGAATTGCGGGACGGTGTTGCCATAGATCCAAAGGATGCTGTCAGAACCGGGGCGATGGAAACCAATGAGGCCACCGTGAATAGGAGCGCGAGTGCGGAGAACGTAAGGAACCGGGTGATCGGCGAAGGGGATGGGTTTGCCGTCTTCGGTGACGGCAGAGATGCCCAGATCGAAAAGGCGCCGGCCGACGGCGGAGCCTTCAGGAATATTGAACATGCGGTGAGCGGCCCGATTGGCGAATTCGACGCGTGAGTCCGGTCCGTGAAGAACAACGGCGAAGTGGAGGTCGCGAACGAGGGAGCGAAAACGTTCCTCGCTGGAGCGGAGGGCTTCTTCGGCTTCCTTGCGTTGAGTAATGTCACGAACAACGACGAGAGAGCAGCGTTGGCCAGCGAGATTGATGAGCGAGGCGTACATCTGGCCGACGCGGGTCTGGCCGTCCTTGGTGCGGAAGTGAAACTCAAGGTCGCGGACTTCGCCAGTTCGCGTAAGGGCGTCGAGCGCGATTTGGCGCTCGGAGTCGTTCACCCAGAGATTCATTTGGCGGGGAGTCTTGTTGAGGACTTCTTCGCGGGTGTAGCCAGTGAGACGCGTGAAGCCATCGTTGACTTCGATATAGGGGCCGTTGGGGAAAGGGTTGATGCTGAAGGCGTCGGGACTATTGCGAAAGGCGGTGGAGAGCGTCTGCTCCGAGCGGCGGAGGGCCATTTCTGCGGTGAGCAAGTCGTTAGTGGTGCGAAGCTGCTTGCGGTTGGTGAGGATGAGCCGCGCGGAGGAGCAGACAACGGAGGCGGTGACAGCGAGCCAAGCGAGGACCAATTGTTCACGGGCTATGGAGCGGCCCATGAAGATGACGAGGAGGGGGATAACGATGGGGAGAATCTGAGTGGCGAGGAGTTCGCCGACGGGAGAGGGGGAAACAAGAGGGGCGGGCTCTGGCTGCTTCCATGTGGCAGCCAAGAGGATGACGATGAAGAGCGGGACCATCCAGAGGAGGTCGCCCCAACTGGCAGAGAAGCGGGAGCTGACGAGAGCGAAGAAGTACTCAGCATCGGCGAGAACAAGGGTGAGAAAGGCGACCGCGAGAACCAGGGAGAAGGAGCGGAGCCAAGAAGGGATAGCGGCGCGGGACCGGAGGAAGAAGGCGATGGATAGGATGAGGTCGCGGGAGAGGTAGAGAATGAGGATCTGGCGAAGGAGAGCGGGTTGATTGGATTGCCAGCGAGAGGAGGAGTAGAAGAAATAAAGATAGAGCGTGACGGCGAAGATGGCGACCTGAAGGAAGTCAAGAAGGCGAAGGGAATCAATGCCGGCGGAATCCTCGTCGGAACGAGGAAGAAAGATCATGAATACGGGAGCGGCCCAGACGAAGAAGAGAATATCGGAAGGCCAGGGAATCTGTGCGGAATTGGGAACAAAGCACTGGTAGTAAGTGCTGATGGCCTGAGCCAGGGACTCGAGCGAAAAGGCGATGGCGAGGAGGAGCCAAATCTGGCGAGCGTAGCCGGAAGAGCGCTGGGCGACATAGAAAGAGCAAACGGCGGCGAGGACGACCATGGCAACGTCGAGGGAGTTGGAAACAAGGAGGCTGGTGACCGCGGAGTGAACAAATTCGAGGTCGAGGACGAGCAGCAGGGCTACGAGGAGCGCGGCCGCAACAGCGAATCGAGGAAACTTGCCGGCTAGGAGCAAGGCGACCCCACAGCGCGAAAGTGAACGACGTGCCAGAAAGGACGATGGAACGAGCAGAGTGTACAACAGAAGAGGGGGAGCAGATATGGGAGAACGGGGATTGGCGACCGGGAGGTAACAGGATGGGGAGAGTTCAAGAGAGTTCAAGAGTTCAAAAGTTTGGAACCTCAAGAGAAAAGATTTAACACGGAGATCGCGGAGTGAAGAGCACAAAGGACGTGGAGAAGAGGAGGAGCTAGCGGGTGAAATCGAAGAGGGATTCATCGCACAGAAACCGTGCGATGGAAAAGAGTACCTCACTCCGCAGACTGCGTTCCCTTCGACTCCGCTCAGGGCAGGCGGAATGACGGGTGGCGGGTTTTGCGGTGAGGGGAAGGCGAACCCAAGAGAAACCCAAGACCCACCCTCAAAAAACGAGGATGGGGGGCACCCGGCACAGAGGGCGAAGAGAGAAAGACCCAAGAGCCTACGTGCAAAACCGGCCCGTGGGGCACCCGAACGACGGACGGGGATGGGCAGAGAGGGCGGGCGGTGGTAAGGTTACGGCGCTGGGAGAGGAGAGAACGATGAAAAGAGGATGGGGAGTGGCGGCGGGAGTGTTGGTGTTGGCGACGTCGGCGTGGGGACAGGCGGGCGCGGGAAAGTATCATTCGGCGGGGATCGCGCAGGCGGGAGATATTGCGTATCCGATGAACAGCCAGACGCCGGGACTTGTGACGCTGGACGTGAGCCTGGACACAACGGGCACGGTGCAGAACGTGGCTGTCGTGAGAGATCTGCCACCATTTACAAGCGTGGCGCAAAGCGCTGTGCAGAGCTGGCAATTTACGCCGGCGATGGTGAATGGGCAAGGGGTGGCGGGAACGGTGCGGGTGAATGTGGTGTTTAATCCGTACAATCCGAGCGGAGTGGGGCTGCCGGGCGAGACTTTGCCACCGGCGAGCAGCGGTGGCGGGGCGAGCGGCGACTTCCAACCAGCGCAGTTGCAGACGGCGGGTTACGCGACGTATCCGCCGAATACGGTGACGTCCGGGACGGTGGTGTTGCAGGTGCACGTGGGGAGCGAGGGAAAGGTGCACGGGACGGTCGTGGTGCGCGGGAAAGGATCGCTGAGCGGAGCGGCGACGAAAGCGGTGAAGACATGGGCGTTTGCACCGGCGAGCTATAAGGGGAAGGCGGTGGGGTCGGAGGTGGTGGTGGCGTTTGTGTTTGCGTCGCCGCAGGCGGGGACGAGGTGAGAAGTAAGGAAGTCAAGGAGGTTTAGGAAGTAAAGGAGGTAAAGGAGGAAGAGTTCCGGAGTGTGAGCGGGGAAGAGTTTAAGAGTGGAAGAGAAGACCCCACGAAGACCCCACGTGTGACACCGGCCCGTGGGGCACTTCATGTGGAGCGTGTGTAAGTTACGAACCGATGGGTGACGCCGACATCGGGCATTCAAAAGAGAAATCAGGGACGCGCGGGCATAAGGGGTAAAAACCCCAAGAGAAAAGCCTCAGGCCTGGAAGGCCTGAGCTACAGGGGCTTGGGCGCGGGCGCTACATGAAGAGCAGGAAATCGAGCTTGTGGACGGAAGAAGCGAGGGAAAAGAAAAGGGCGGGAGGCTTGCGCCGCCCGCCCGGTCCTACTCAGAAGTGGTTTAGAGAGGTTGAACGTTGGAAGCCTGCAGGCCCTTGGGGCCGCGGACAACCTCGAATTCAACGGCCTGACCCTCATTGAGAGAGCGATAGCCGTCCGCCTGAATCGCGGAGAAATGGACGAAAACGTCCTCACCAGACTGGCGCTGGATGAAACCAAAACCCTTGCTGGCGTTAAACCACTTCACTGTTCCTTGTTCTTTCACAGATGTGTTCCTTTAAATTATAAAAGCTATCTGGTGCACTCTTTTTCCGGAGACCTTTTTGGGGGAGACCGGGCGTCTTTCGCTGATTCTCCAGACACCGCGGTAAGGCGGAGGTGGGAAACAAAAAAAGGCCGCAAGTTGAATCCTGCGACCCTTTAAAACAAAAGGCGAAACAAGAGCAACAAACGCATAAGTAGAGTAACAGAGGATGGGGTGGGGTGCAAGGGGAGAATTTGGAGAGGGGATGGATATCAGATATCAGTAATCAGATATCAGGAAGCGGTTGGGAGGAGAGGGACAGAGTTGGGGTGGGGAGTTCAAGAGTGAAAGAGTGAAAGAGTGAAAGAGTGAAAGAGTGAAAGAGTGAAAGAGTTTAGAACCCAAGAGAAAGGATTCAACACAGAGGGCGCAGAAGGAAGTGCACAGAGCTCGCAGGGAAGAGAAACCCGAGAGATGGCCAGATCGGGGGATCTTGCGGACTTGGGGCGCAGGGGTCCTGCGCCCCTACGAGAACGAGAATGACAATGGCGGGATTGGGGCGATTCGAACGAAGGAAAACCCAGGACCCACCCTCAAAAAACGAGGATGGGGCACCGGGCGAAGTAAGACCAAGAGCCCACGCGCAAAACCGGTCCGTGGGGCACCCAATTCGTGGCGCAACTTTATTCGTAGCGGAGGGCTACTAGGGGATCCACGCGGGCGGCGCGACGGGCGGGGAGCCAGCAGGCTACAAAGCCGGTGATCAGCAGGAAGACGGGGACGCAGGTCAAGGTCCAGGGGTCGTAGGCGGACACGCCCCAGAGTTGCGTGGCGATGATGCGGCCCAAGGCTACGCTGGTGAACAATCCGAGCACTACGCCGACGGCTACGAGGCGGAGGCCCAAGTGGATGACCATGCCGAGCACATCGGAGCCTTGGGCACCGAGGGCCATGCGAATGCCGATTTCCTGAGTGCGGCGCGCGGTAGTGTAGGAGAGCACGCTGTAAACGCCGATGGTCACGAGGATCAGGCCGATGGAGCCAAAGATGATCATGAGGATGGAACCGAAACGCGGGCCGGCGTAGGAAAACTGGCTGATGTAGCCCTCGTGGGTGCCGGTGAAGGTGAGGGCGGCGTTGGAGTCCGTGGCCCATACTTCGTGGCGCACGGCATTCAGCATGGAGAGCGGTTCCTGGGCGGTGCGAACGAGGATGCCGCGAAAACCGGAGCCGGTGAGGGAGTAAGGGATCCAGATTTCTGGGTCGGGCGGGTCCTGGAGACCGCGGTTCTTGGCATCGGCGACGAGTCCGATGATCTCAAACATGGGTTCGGGCACCTTGTCTTCAAATTCGGCGAGTTGAGAGATGCGAACCTGCCTGCCAATGGGGTTTTCGCCGGGCAAAAACTTTTTGACAAATGCCTGGTTCACGACAGCGAGTTTGCGCGCACCGTTGACCTCCGCCTCGGTGAATGATCTGCCCTCGAGAAACTGTATTTTGAGAACGGAGAAGTATCCTTCGCTAACGAGTTCGAACATGGCGTTCCATTTATCGGAATGGGACTTGCCGGGGACGTCAATTTCGCTTCCGATGCCGCCATAAGGGGGAAGAGTGCTGGTCTCCGTGGCGTCGACAATTCCAGGGAGAGCTTTTATGCGCTGCAACAAGGGGCGATAAAAGCCGACGACCTGGTCCGCAGTCTTGTAGCGCTCCACCGGGAGGGGCAGCCGTGCGACCAGGACGTGATCGGGCTGAAAACCGAGATGCACTTCGCGGAGGGCCACAAAACTCCGCATCAAGAGCCCGGCGGCTACGAGGAGCGTGAGCGAAAGAGCGACTTCGAGCACGACGACTGCATTGCGGAGCTTACCGTGACGGAAGCCGCCGCTGAGGCCCTTGCCGGTGTCGCGCAACGGCTCGTTCAAATCTTTGCGGGCGGCCTTGAAGGCGGGGACGAGGCCAAAGATGAGGGCCGTCAGGATGGCTACGCCGAGGGTAAAGAGCAGCACAGGCGCGTTCAGGCGGATGACGGCTTCCGCTGGAATAATGTTTTGCGGCATGAGCGCGACGAGGAATTTCAAACCGCTCCAGGCAAGCAATGTTCCCATTGCCGCGCCGGCCAGGGCCAGAATCATGCTTTCCACCAGAAGTTGCCGAATCAAGCGAGGGCGGCTGGCGCCAAGAGCGGCGCGAATGGCGAATTCTTTCTCGCGGGTGGTGGCTCTGGCGAGAAGAAGATTCGCCACGTTTCCGCAACCGATCAGCAACAGCAAGCCAACGGCAGCAAGGACGATGTAGAGAGTGGTGCGGAACTGTCCGACGACTAGATCGGTCAGAGAATGAATCTCGACTGCAAAGTGCTTCGGGTAATCCTTGGGGTAAGCCGTTGCGAGGCGGTTGGCGACGACGGTTACGTCTGCCACGGCTTGTTTCATGGAAACGCCGGGCTTTAAATGCCCCAGAAAAAACCAATAACGCGGAAAGGCTCCGGCTACGGCTGTGCTCACGACGGTGCGGCTCGGCTTCTCTGGAATCCACAAGTCTGCGTCGCCCCAACCGAAGCGGGGCGGCATGATGCCAATGAGGGTTCGCGGCGTGGTGTTCAAGATGAATGTCTTGTTCACGATGCTGGGATCGGCGGCAAACTCTTTGACCCAAGTTTTGTAGCGCAGGACGAAGACAGGAGGGGCGCCCGGTTCGTAGTCCGCCGGCTGCATCACACGGCCGAGGAGAGCAGGCATGCCAAGAAATTCGAAGGTGCCCGGCGTCACGAAGTTTCCCCTGAATAGCTGCGTGCCTTCACCGGTGCGGTACAGCACGTCCTCGCCCGCGTTGGCGATGACACGGTCAAAAACGTGATTCTGCTCGATGTAATCCAAGAGTTCGGGTCCGCTGAAACCGCCGCGCCCGCCCGGCTGGTTTTGTTCCGTGTCGTGGATCTGGATAGACATGTAGCGCTGCGCGTCGGGGTAGGGAAAAGGCTCCATGAGGACGTTTTCGAGGACGCTGAAAATGGCCGTGGATGCGCCAATGCCGAGGGCGAGGGTGAGGATTGCGACTAAAGTGAAGCCAGGGGTCTTGCTTAAGTTCCTTAGGGCGTAGCGGATGTCTTGCAGGAGTGTTTCCATGAGGCCCCCATCAAGCATAGCAGTTTTGCGCGAGCGCGATTTGCCCTACTTATGAAGTACGGAATCGAGCGTAATTTGTTCGACGCGGAGGCACAGAATAGGTTGCTCACGCTGTCACGGGAGAAGGGTGGAGCGATCCAGGTGAGGTGTACATCGAAGAGGGATTCCTCATTCCGCGGACTCCATTCGGAATGACGGAAGAGAAGAGGAAGGGCGCGGGGCTCGAAGACTTGCCCTGCGCTAGGGGTGAGGTGTGGTTGAATTTGCGGACCGCCTCCCTCCTACGGCGGGCAGGCAGAAGGCGGTCCCTACAAGAGAAACCCAAGAGCCCACGTGCAACACCGGCCCGTGGGGCACCCGCAAACGAAATGATGGGAAGCGAACACAAGAGAAACCCAAGACCCACCCTCAAAAAACGAGGATGGGGCACCCGGCGGAGAAACCCAAGAGCCGGCAAGATGCCGGCTCTACAAAGGGGAAGAGGGCGTGGCGCGGATGGGTAGATGTGGGCTGGCCCGGGCGCGGACAGAGTCAGGACTGGATTTGGACTAGGTCGGGGCTGGGCTTTGGTTTGGGTGATTCGGAGTTCCAGCGCGTCAGTTGCTGGGAGTGCAAACGGAGGCGATTGACCAACAGGCCGACGCCGACGGAGCTCCGGACGAAATGATCGATTTTTAGAGGGCCCGCAAAGTTGATCGATTTGATCCAGTGCAGGCCGCTGCTGATGGCACAGCCGCACTGAGAGCAATCTGGCGTGCCGCCAAAAACACAAGGTTCGACGCGGCTTTGCAGGTCGGCGGAATAATTGGCGGACATTTTGGAGAAAAGGCAATCGTCCGGATTGCTTGGGGGATCAATGATGGCGCGAGCGATGCCACTGGTGGTGAGGAGTTTGGGATATTTTTTGGACAGGGCAGGCAATTGGCGCGCGATGAATTCGCGATCCTCGGGAGTTAGCATCTCCACACTTTGTTCACCAATTTGAGGAGTGTAGAGGCTCACCCAGATGCGGTTCACTTCTGGGCGCGCGTTCCAGAAGGAGACATACTCTTCGAGGTAGCCGGGCCGCGCGAGCATGGGGCGCGTGATGGTCCAATGGATGTTGACTTCGCGGCCTTCCATATTTTTGAGGATGCGCTCGTAGGTCGCGGGCTTGCGGCGGATGTCGTGATGCTCCGGGAGGCCGTCCACAGAGACGGCCACGCGCAGACGAGGGAGCTTCATCCACTCGGGCGGGATGGGGATGACAGCGCTGGTGACGACGAGCGTGAATATGCCTTGCTTGCTGAGGGCGGGGAGGATGCGGCTGAGCTCGCGATGGCGGATCAGGGGCTCGCCGCCCACCAGGGAAACATGGAGCGGCTTGTTCTCGTGCACGAGCTGCAAGACGCCTTGGACCAGTGCATCGCCGCGCAAGTCATGCAGCTGGCGAAGGGTGACTTCGCCACCCAAGTGCGTGTCACCATAGGCATAGCACCCGGGGCAGCGGAGCGGGCATTCGCGAGTGATTTCAATGGACAGCATGGGGAGCCTACCGGTCAAGATTCTTCCCCAAGCGGCGAGTATTTCGCGGGAGGTCAGACTAGGCTGCGGAGTGGATGAAATCATATCAACATGTGATGCAAATCACAGAGGATGGGGTGCTTATTTTATGGGACTTATCTAGCTTTGTCGAGGTGATTGCAAACGGATTGAAAATTCGAGGTGGTATGTGGGCGACGGGTAGAGGATGGGGCGATCCGGGTGAGGTGTACATCGAAGAGGGATTCCTCAGTGCGCCCGCAGCGGCGGGTTTTGTGATGAGGGAGACCCAAGAGCACGAAGAGAGAGCCAACAGCCACCAGTCGACAGCCGACAGCAGAGACAAGAGAAACCCAAGACCCACCCTCAGAAGACGAGGATGGGGCACCCGAAGAAGAAGAAGGTTAGTGGTGTTCGAGCGTAGGTGTGAGGGCTGAAATCGAAGAGGGACTCATCACTCCGCGGACTCCGTTCCCTTCGACTGCGCTCAGGGCAGGCGGAAGGACGGGCGGGTGGACTTGGTGGGACTAGGCGACGAGGGGAGAGCGAACACAAGAGAAACCCAAGACCCACCCTCAAAAAACGAGGATGGGGCACCCGGCGGAGAAACCCAAGAGCCGGCAAGATGCCGGCGCTACAAAGGGAGGGTGAATCAGGGATTGGGCGGGTCTTGGCGTGGAATGTTGGACGCCAAGTGAGGGACATTGGATGTGAACTTGCGCATGACAAATTCTTGAAGGAGATTGACGGCGGCAGTTTCGCCAATGCCGATTAGTGCGTTTTCGAAGGTTAATTCCAGTCCTTCGCGATCGGACGCTGGATAGTAGAGATTGGAGATACCGCCTGCAGCGAGACCTCCAACGATACTCGAGTAATTTGGCTGCCAATGACCATTGTCGCCCTTGCAGATCACGGAATTGGCAATCGCATACCAAATTCGCGATCGCGTAGTGCCGGTTCCCTTGTAGAAATAACGTGGATCTTGCTTCAGTAGCGAAGGAAGAATGGCGCCGCCGATGAACGTGCCGGTAACCAAGTCAGCGTAAGCGGCGCCGTAGCGTTTTCCATAACCTTGTGCGCCTTGCCCATATCCATCGAACTCGTTTGTTGCTTGCTGAATTCCCGCAACGGCCCCGGTCACTCCGAAGGTGACGGGATCCACGGTCGACTTCCAGGCAAGCTGAAACTTTTGCTTGGAGGTGAGAGGAGCTGCGTTCGAGACGTAGCTGACATAGAAATTCGGAATGAAGCCGAGCACACGCTGCTTCTCTTGATCCTCGAGCTGCTCTTGAGCCAGTTCGATCGGTGAGAGTACGACCCGCACCTCTGTGACATTTGTGGCGAGAGCCAAGGCGATCTGCGGGGCAGCGTAGCTCTCCCCGGAATGCAGGATGCCGGAGGAAGTGAGTGTCGCGAAGCCCTCGGAGGTAATTGTGAGCTGGAAGGGTCCGGGAGCTATGTTCGGAAAGGAATACTGCCCATCATCGCTAGTCAGCACTTCCTGGTTCGGGGATTGGTCATCCCGTGAAAGTCTCACCCAGGCTCCGATGACGGGGGCTCCATTTTGATCAACAACCGTGCCGCTGATGCTTCCAGACAATCGCGGGCCGGGTGACTGCTCGTCGGCTGATGCCTTTGCTTCCGGTGCGTCAGGCAGGCCACTCTCGACTCCCGGGACGACGGGGGATTGCTGAGATTGAGCCAGCGCAGGCAAGCCGCCAAGCAGGACAATTAGGCTTAGCCAAGCTAAGCTCCGTGGGCCAAGGACTAGGCCCCGGCCGTTTCGGCCCAGGGATTTCGCGCAGAAGGCTTTTTTCGTAGAATCCACAGTCATTAGTTTACAGCCTTCCCCCGTTCTTGCAGCAAGGGTTGACTGTGTGCAGATGGTTAAGGCTGTCCAACAGGCCGGGCGAGACCTCGGGAGTTACGATGCGGCATGGTGACGTTCGGGTTTTATGGTTTGATGGTTTGCGCGGAAGTTGCCACAGAGACACGGAGAGCACGGAGATGAGGAGAAGTGGCGCCCCTACGAAGACGGAACTACGACGCGGGGCTTTCGCTGAGGCCGACGAGTTTCCGGAATTCGGGGTCGTCGTGCAGGCAATCGAGATCGAAGTCCTTGGCGGCCCAATCGCGGAGGCCGTATCCGGCCGCAAAGGCCTTCTTGAGGGTCGGAGATCGGTTGCGCCGCGCGCCTGCTCCGGAGACACGGGAATACCGGAGGTGTCCGGTATTCCCACGACGGAAACGAGTGTATTTCCCGGGCACGATGAACTGTTGCGGCGCGGCCGGCAGTGTTCGGGACCTGCGCTTAAGTTTCCGGTTGCACAGGGTGAAGGAAACGCGGCGGTGGTCTACTGTTTCACGGCTACGAACTCGCTGGTGGTTCCATGCAGCTTGTCGTCGAACACGAGTTTTGCGGACTTGCCATCGGGCTCCAGCGTCATTTTCGTGACGCTAATCACTTTATCGCCACGTTTGTCGGTTTCCTCAAGAGTGTCTTTGCCCCTCATCTTCACGGAGACGTGGTCCGTTCCAGGATCACCTTTGTACGGTGCTTCCGTTCCGTTCAGTTTGGCAGTGTAGGATTGGCCGGTCGGATTGGTCATGGTCAACTCGTCGCCGCTGACTTTATAGGTCCAAGTAATCGCGTTGTCGGAAAGGGTCTGGAATTTCGAGATTCGCCACGAACCGGAAATAGCATTCGACCCAGCAGGACCTTTGGTCACGAGGGTTTCCTCACCCTTGCCAGTAACTGGCGCGGCGTTGGTGTTACTGCTGTCGCTAAATTCAAACGTCATCGTGTTGCCGTCCGGCGAAACCGTCGTCTTTGAAGTGGCGACCGTCTTGCCGTTCTTCTTGTCGGTTTCCTCGATCGCGTGGTCGCTTATGACCTTTATCGCCACGGTGTCATAATACGGGTGTCCTGTAACCTTCTGGTCCGTTCCGTCGGCTTTGATCCTGATGACCGGAACACACGTCGAGCATTCATACATGCCGTTTTGCAGCAAGTACACGTCAGGCTTCTTGGAAAATTCCGCCTTGTTCATGTCGATCTTCCACGTACCGTCAAAGGCGTTTTGCGCTGTTGCCAAGACAGGCATCAGAAATGGCAGCAGCCCAATCCATAGCACCTTTTTCATCGGGTATTCTCCTTTGGATTAGCACTTGGATTCCGATTTGGCCCAGGGAGATTGTGCTCAATATACGCCTTTGTATTTGCATCAGCAATGCTAAGGACCGCGAGTTCAACAGGCGCTGGGGCCAACTCGCTGGTGATGGAACCTGACATGGACAGATGAATTTCGGTTCGATACGCTAAGGCCACCGTCACAGCTATTGAGTTCGCAGACCGCGGATAGCTATAGCAACCGCCCACGGAACCATTTTTAGAAAACTGGAGTTGGGAGAAGTCTGAGGAGATTGGCAGATGAAAAGCAAAGTGATTCGCATCGGACTGTTCGTTTCGTTTGTGCTTGGATGCTTGGCCTTGGCTGCCTCCGCACAGGATACGGCTGCTCCGGAGGCTTACTCGGGGGTGGCCATCGGGACCGGTGGGGCCGTCGGCGCCAAAACCATTCAGTTTGATTTTCGGATTACACAATACACCACTGATGAAGAGGTTCAGAAATTCGCGGAGTTGGTAAAGGCTAAGGGAACCGACGGACTTCGCAGCGCGCTGGAAAGGGAAGACAAGGGGCGGATAAACGCGGTGGGCTCCACGGGCAATCAGATTGCCGTGGCGCGCAAACGGCAGCAGGGCACTGACACCATTATTACCATCGTTACCGCTCGCAACATGCCTTTCGTCGAGCTCTACAACGGCGGACGGACCACGGACTACCCGTTCGGTTTTCTGCAGGTGACACTGAACGCCAAGGGCGAGGGGACTGGTCAAATTATGGCCGCGGCGCGGATCCGCTTCGACAAGAAACAGGGGCAGTATCAAATCGAGAGCTACGGCAACCAGTACATCAAGGCGACCAACGTGCGACCCAGGAAATAATCACGTATTGGCGTGAGCTGCAGAGGGAGCGCGTTCACTCGCCTCAGTGGGCAGGCCGATAGATTAGGCCGATCACGATGCCCGCGACAGTCCACTCCACGAAATAGGCTACTGCTTGTTCAAGGGTCAGTTTCAGGCCGATGTTCAGGTTGACATAGTTGTGCAGCACAAAAGCGCAAACGACGAAGACGCCGATCAGAGCGCCGAAGCGCGCACCTTCGATGATGCCGGAACCGCCGCGGCATAGCATTGCGTAAATCACTGAGAGGACAAGCATGGCCACGAACATGGCGGCCATTCCGGCTGGCATAACGCTCTTTATTCCTCCATGGGAACGGTACACGGCAGGGTATTTCAGGAATTCAGTGCGAAGCGATGGCAAGAGGGTGAACGAGAGTCCTCCGATGACGAAGTAGGCGACGAAGGCGCCAAGGGCTGCGAGCAGGATGCGCGAGAAGTTCATGAGAGTCCTTTCCGAAGCACAAATGATTTACCACAATGGGGCCAGTAAGTTGATATAAAATCGCGCCCGTGAGAAGCGGCCAGATGCGAAGTTCCCTGCGGCGGTGGTCCTTTATTATTCCCGTGCTTGCCGTCGCAACGACTGGAGCGCAAGCAGAAAAGCTGCGTTCGCCGTGGGACGATCGCAAGGTTGAGCAAACCAGCGTCGCTTACGAGTGCCCCTCGCCCCCGCCCTTCGCGAAGACACAGGAAATCGGTTCGTACTACATCGACAGTCATGGATCGATCACCGACCCGCAGAAGCTCGCCGCGTTCCAAAAGGCTTCGGAAGCTTCCACGCATCTGAGCCAATTCGCGGCGCTGGCAGCGGACGCGTATCTCTACAAGGGTAACCGCGCCGCAGGGGTGTGCGTGTACTCCCTCCTTGACGCAGCGGCCAAAGCGGACGCATGGGCCGGAAAGATGCCGAGCTTCCAGGGTGTTTACCTACAGAATTGGCTGCTGAGCGCTGTGGCGATTTCCTATCTCAAGGTGCGCGAGAGTGGCGCGGGGACGGCGGAGCAGGACGCCGACATTCAAAAGTGGTTTGGACGGTTGGCCGGACGGGTGAGGGAGTACTTCGATGAGGAGGTAAAACGGCTCGGCAGCGATGGGGAGAACAATCACATTTACTGGGCCGGACTGGCTGTGGCCGCTGAGGGCATTGCCAACAACGATACGGGAGGATTCCAGTGGGGTGTCACGGCTTACCGCATGGGCATCGACGCCATCCAGCCGGACGGCTCGCTGACAGCGGAGATGAATCGCGGGCAGATGGCACTCCACTACCACCTCTATGCGCTCGGACCGCTGATCATCCTGGCCGAGTTGGGCGAGGCGAATGGACTGGACCTATACGCGGAAGACAAGGGCGCGATCCACCGGCTGGTGAACTTCTGCGTTGCCGGCCTCGAAGACGCCGTCCTGATTGAGAAGCGAACAGGTGTGGCACAAATCGTCACACTTCCTTACGCTGGCTCGGATATTGGTTGGGGCGTTCCTTACGTACGCCGGTTTCCCAATCAGCAGATCTCCGCGCTGGTGGCCAAGGCACCCTGGGTGAGGTACACGTTATGGGGAGGAGCACCTCCGGATTAGCGGACCGAGTTCGTCAGGGCATCTGGGCGCCCTGGGTATCGACGTACACCGCGTAGAGAGACTGGCTGGCGGCCATGAAAAGTCGGTTTCGCTTGGCGCCGCCGAAGCAGAGGTTCGCGCAGGTTTCCGGAAGATGAATCTTGCCGATGAGCGCGCCGTCGGGGGCGAAGACGTGGACGCCGTTGAAGCCTTCTCCGGCCCATCCAGCAGCAGACCAGACGTTGCCATCGACATCGCAACGAATACCATCGGATGAGCCCGGCGACAAATCGGCGAACATCCGGCCATTCGTCAGGCGTACGCCATCGATGACATCGTAGACACGGATCGGGTGCGGATCGCTGGAATGTTTTGGAGTGCCGGTGTCCACGATGTAGAGCCTTTTCTCGTCGGGAGAGAAACAGAGGCCGTTGGGCTTGTCCATGTCGGTGGCGACGACGGTAACCTCGCGCGTTTGCGGGTTGAGGCGGTAAACGTTGGCGGGCAGCTCGAAGAGAGCTATGTGGCCTTCGTAATTGGACATGATGCCGTAGCCGGGATCGCTGAACCAGATGGCGCCATCTGAATGCACGGCGAGGTCATTCGGGGCGTTGAGTTTTTTGTCTTGAAAACGGTCGATGAGAACGGTGATTGTGCCGTCGTATTCGGTTCGTGTTACGCGGCGCGAGTCGTGCTCGCAGGTGAGGAGCCTGCCTTGGCGGTCGCGGTAGTTTCCGTTGCTGTAGTTCGAGGGGCTGCGGAAAACGCTGACTTCTCCCGTGTCCTCGAGCCATCGCAGCATCCGATTGTTGGGGATGTCGCTGAAGAGGAGATAACGCCCGTCCGCGAACCATACGGGACCTTCCGCCCAGCGCGCGCCCGTGTATAAGCGTTCGACCGCGGCGTTGCCGATCTTATATTTTGCGAAGCGGGGATCCATCACTTCCACCGCGGGATCAGGGTAGGTGACTGGAGTTTTCCGCTCTTGCTCGCCGGCAAGCGGCAGGGAATTGAATGCCAGCGCGGTTGCGGCGGTGGCCGAAACGTTCAGGAATGCGCGTCTGTGCATCGGTTTTTCTCCGGCGGGAAAATTCTGACCGACGCACTGTATCACGGGCGGTTCGGCAGCGGCATAACGGTTGCCGTTAGTGCGGGGTTGATTGGATGAAGACGGGCTATCGGGCGTGGCGACGCTTGCGGGGCGAGCGCCAGAGCTCAACGCCGAGGGCCTTGAGGAAGTCACGTCCCCAAATGCCCATGAGCAGGGCGGCTCCGAAAAGGATTACGGCGTCCAGGCTCGCCAAGTCTCGATGGGTCCAATAGATACCCTCCTGGACATGTAGCCAGAGCGCGAACTCGTCAAGGGTAAGAGCGGCGGCCACACCGTAGAGCAAGGACATCAAGCGGCTCGCCAAGAGGGACGACGACTTGGCTCCCGTCCCCACTTCGATTAACCAGCAAAATCCCACGGCCAGCAGAAGGAGAATCCCCCACACCAGATGATGGATATGCGTGCCGCCAATATAAACGTAGTGAAAAGGGCCGGCTTTGCGGTATGCGGCGTAAGCCATGGCGCGGGCGACCCCAAATGTGACGAAGAATCCGGTGGCCGCGAGGAAAAGGCGGCGCTTCGGGCGGTCACGGACATGGGAATGAAACAGCTCGCCGATGCGCGGCTGGTAAAGGAACAAAAGGATGGCCGCGGTCATTACAAGAACTGACAAAGCGAGCAGCCAAGTAGTGTCCAGCATGATCGAGCCCTCTCCTTGTTCCGAACGGTACTTTGAATGTGGGCTTCACTCAGAAAGTATATTTCAATGGAGGGAAGTCCGATGGATTTCCGGATGGAAAAAGCATCACGCGTACCCTTGAATCCAGCCCGGTCAATCCTGACTCCACTTTTGCTGCCGAGAAGCTGTCGGCTTCGCAAACGTCGTCCGGAAAAGCGCTTCCGCCGTTCTTCGTTGACATCGATGTGGAGCGGACCTAGGATGCGAGTTTAGGGGGAAGGAGGAAGGGGCTCTTCCCCGTGACCACCGAGGGATCAGGTTACGATCCGCTCATCGGCCATCTTATCGGTCACTACCGAATCGGAGAGAAAATCGGCAGCGGTGGTATGGGTGTTGTTTATCGCGCCCATGACGAGCACCTGGACCGCGAGGTCGCGATTAAGGTTCTCCTTCCCGGAGCCATTGCCGACGATTCCGCGCGCAAGAAATTCCGCAACGAAGCCTACGCACTTTCCAAACTGAACCATCCCAACATCGCCACCGTCCACGATTTTGACACCCACGATGGCCGTGACTTTCTGGTGATGGAATTCATCGAGGGCGTAACGCTGAACAAAAGACTCCTGGAAGGCTCACTGCCTCAGAAAGACGTCATTGCCCTAGGCACGCAACTCGCTGACGGATTGTCCGCGGCCCATAATCGCGCCGTCATTCATCGCGACCTGAAACCAAGCAACCTGCGCATAACCGCGGACGGCCGCTTCAAGATTCTCGACTTCGGCTTGGCGAAGCTTCGACTCTCCGCCAGAGTTAGTGGAGCGTCTGAAACTCTTAGCGAAACGCACGACATGGCCGGCACTCTTGCCTACATGGCACCGGAGCAGGTTCTTGGAGGAGAGATCGATGCTCGCACGGACATTCATGCGGCCGGGACCGTGCTCTACCAGATGGCTACGGGCTTGCCTCCTTTTACAGCAGAGGAACGCTCAGAACTGATGAACGAGGTCCTGCGCAGTTCGCCTTCTCCAGTCAACACTCTCAATCCCCAGCTATCTCCCGAATTGGGGCGCATCATCGGCAAGTGCCTCGAACGGGACCCCGAGAACCGCTATCAGTCCGCGAAGGAACTCGCCATTGACCTACGCCGGATGCAGACAGGCATTCAACCGCAGGCCGCGTCTAAGAGAGCCGTGGCAGCAGCCTTCCGGTCGATCAGCCGGAAGAAAAAATGGACGGCGGCCATTGCCTCCCTCGTTGTGCTCCTCGGGATTGGAGCCATCGTGGGCTATTTCCTCCCTCCATCGGTCACCAGGGGCCACATTTCACCCGAGATTCCCCGCGAGAAACAGTTAGCCGTTCTGCCGTTCACGGTGACCGACGCTGACGCACAAACGGCAGCTTTCGGTGCCGGACTTACCGAAACGCTGACGGCAAAATTGACGCAACTGACGCGCGACCCGCTCCTGCAGGTGGTCCCAGCCCCAGAAGTTCGGGGCAAGCACATCGCCAGCGTCGACGCAGCGCGGCAGGAATTTGGCGTGAACCTTGTTTTGGAAGGCAGTCTCCACACTTCGGGCAAACAGGTGCGCATCAATTTCATTCTGGTCGATACGCGCACTCGGCGGCAGCTGCGGGCCAGCAGCCTGACCGCAACGGATGGCGATGCTTTCCGCGCCGAGGACGCGGTGGTCAACGCTGCGTTCGAAATGCTCGGGATGGATACACGCCTGAAAGAGGGCGTGGAGCGCGAGAGCTATGGCACGCAGGTTGCTGGAGCCTACGATTACTACCTGCAGGGAAGAGGTTACCTCCAGAATTACGACCGCGAAGAAAATCTCGATAGCGCCATTGAGGTTTTCCGGCACGCGCTTGCGCTGGACAAAAACTACGCGCTTGCCTACGCCGGACTCGGTGAAGCCTTTTTGCAAAAGTATCACTTGAACGCACTGCCGCAATGGCTGCGGCAGAGTTGGGACTCCTGCCGTACGGCCAACAAGCTGGATGCACAACTGCCTGCCGCCCACGCCTGCCTGGGTAATTTATCCATCGCAACGGGAAAGTACGCTGATGCAGCGACCGAGTTTTCTCTCGTACTGCAGAATGAGCCTACCAATGATGCTGCCTACAAAGGTCTAGCGGATGCTTACGAACGGATAGGTAAACTGCACGAAGCCGAGAGCACGTATAAGCAAGCCATCGCCCTCCGCCCTCACTACTGGGCCACTTACAATTGGCTCGGCGTCTTTTACTACCATCAAGCCCGGGTCCACGAAGCCTCCGAAATGTTTCGCCAAGTGGTGGCCCTGGCTCCGGACAGCATTCGCGGGTATTACAACCTGGGGGCCTCACTGATGGATGAAGGTCAATACGACGACTCCATTCGAGCCTCGCAGCGGTCGATCGAGATTCAGCCATCCGATTACGGCTACCTGAATCTCGGCAGCGCCTATCTTTTTCAAAAGCGGTACGACGACGCCATCCGTGCGTATGAGCAGGCCTCCGCCTATTCCCAGAAAGACCCGCTTGTGTGGTGGAATCTGGGCGATGGCTACTACTGGGCTCCAGGGAGGCGGAAAGATTCGGTGGCCGCGTACCGGAAATGTGCGGAACTTGCTAGTCAGGAGCTCACACAGAATCGAAACGATACGGAGAAGCTAGGAATTTTGGCCGTCTGTCAGGCCATGCTCGGACAGAAAAGCGCATCGATTGCTACCCTGGAGCACGCGTTTCGCATCTCGCCCGATGATCCCTCTCTACTTTTTCAGGCTGCTTTGGTCCATATTCAGTTTGATGATCGGGACGAAACTCTTCGCGAGTTGACCAAGTGCCGGGCCGCCGGCTATCCGGCAGCCAGAATCCGCGACTACCCCAATTTTCAGTCGCTTCACTCAGAACCGAAATTCCAGGAATTACTCCGGGCCCAATAACTCATCTTAAGGAAAAACGAAGGGAGAATGACAATGGCCACCCCACAAGCAGTAGTACCCGGAAAAGGACCCAGGGTCGTCATCAACGTGTATGCGGACCCAGAAAGCGGGGAGATCTACGTGGACCGCGAACCGTTCTACGTTCACATCGGCAAACAAGAAGAAGTCCAGTGGATCTGCAGGCAGAGCCACCAGTCCCATGGGCCCAATTGTTTTACAGTGGAATTCAACGGGCCGAATGGGACGCCATTCCCAGACAACCAATATCACCACGGAGAGGATTCAGGCGTTCCGCGGGTAGGAGCTAGTGCCACCTTCTACAAGTATACGATTAGGGTCCCGGGCGTTGGGGAAATCGACCCACAGGGAGGAGTGAGACCTTAACCCGAGTTTCTCACAACGCACACTATTCTCACTTGCTCAACTTGGGATCCTTCGACGCCGCAAAAAGCGCGGGGCCTCAGGATGACAACGTTTTGCTGAGCCTGATAACGTTTCATTCCAACTTGTGAGAAATCCCGGTTAGTGAACTTCACCTTATGTGGAAGCGCATTTTTCGATGTAGTTCCATGACCGTGCCCGGACCATGAGTCCGGGCACGGTTCATTTCTCGCTTACACATGTAGGGCAGTTTGACATGTGCCCTTCAATTAATTGTCTTTGAGCCAGTCGCTTGCGTTATCGCGGGCGCTTTCCGGTGGGTGATCATTCGGACCCGACCCTGGTGTCAGCTTCGCATATACGAGCCCGATCTCTTGTTCGTTGTACCTCCCGGCAGACTTTGCCAGTGCTTCGTTGAGTGCGCAGCCATCACGCAGCCGGCGCATCGCAAAAATGATGGACTTGGCGCCGAGGATGGAATCAATGTCGACTGGCTCAATCAATTGGACTTGATAGGGGACGGGTATCAGCTTTGACGGATTCTTCTGCATATAGTCCGCAAGCTTGGGAATCACTGAATCGTTGATTCTGAAGAAGGTCTCAGCACTGAAATCTCCAAAACCGTGCAGTTCACCCAGCACGACACTCAACCCGTCTTGGAGTCCCATGCCATCGATTTCATAAAGTGCCTTTGCATATCCTAACTGTACGGCCGCACCGACAATGCCGAAGTTCAAGCTCAGTCCTGCTTTGATGTCCGAGACATGCAAAAGGACTCGTAAGCCGACTCCCCAGCGGGTCCCCACAACGGGATTTCCGGGAGTCTCCTTATACTCTTCCGCGAACGCAGTCGCGTCCATGTAGAACGCACGGTCACCATAGTTCAATGTGCCGGAAAATATGTTGCCCAAGCCGAGCTTTGCAGCCAGAGAAAGATCCACCTCGGTCGCGACTATGCTGAATGAGGACAGAGGGGTGGATGGGTCCAATGGAATCGGGCGAGCCTTGTCTTCTCCCAGGACTTTGGCCAAACTTGCCCACGCACCGCTGGAGGTGCGCGCCGGATTGACCGGCATCCACACGGAAACCGATTTGCTTTCGATCGCCGGGGTCAACCAGCCGTTCTTGCTTTCCAGTTTCACTTCATATTTGGGTGGCACTTCATGCCGCGTTTCAACTTTCTGTTGCATAAGCGCTCCTTTCGTCCCAGCAATTGATGAAGGGACGTGCCAATTCCTTGGGCTGCCCAAGCTGCAAGCCTTTTCCCCAATTGATCTAAATTGCATTGCGCTTCAGCAAGCCCCGGGTCCGTGGCCCACGTATGCCGCCTCTGGGGGTGCTGCGTCCCGGTGGGAACTGCTCTTCGGGGAGGCGACAATGGCCCCAGCGGGAGTGCACGCGGACTCTGCCGGGAAATATGACTTCCGAGAGACCAATGGTGGGCGTCTACTACACGGAGTCAGCCAAGTCTGTGCCCAGAGTCACCCTGCCTTGCCCGAATGGGCAATGGCATTGTCTGGGCTCCACGCTTTGAGTTTCGAGTCGTCGTCATGGGATGTTTTGTAAGGTACTTATTTTCAGGCGGAAGGAGAGTGGGACGGTTCGCGGCGTACTTGCGGGCGCCCGTTTTACAACTTTTTACAATCGTTTGCGATGGCTTGACACATCGGGCCTTACGGGTCTTTATAGTTTCGCTGGGCTCGGAAGTGAGTGAATTGGTTGGAGAGGCTTAGAATGTCCAAGAAGTGGCGATTGACGGACCGCACGCGAACGCTCCTTACGCTGGAGCTGGCCATCGTGCTCCCTGCGGCGGCGTTGATGGCGTTCAGCATTTGGAACCTGAAGCATATTCAGCGCGACCAAGCGATTGAAGCGGCCATCCAGCGCGACTTTTCCTATGTCCTGAAGATTGCCGAGAAGAAGAGTTGGCAAAGGACCAACGAAATACTCGAGCCAGTGCGCAGAGAGTTTCCAAATCCCGACGACGGCCCCCAAATCAAAGCCAAACTGGACCACATTTTGGTGGAGCATCCGGAATTTGCGTATGCGCTTCTCTACGATAAGAAGAACAACCTGCTGGTCAGCAGTGTGCAGTCGGGCGGCGATCATGATGACGCTTTCTGCGCGCGGATGCAGGAGGATATCAAGAACGTGCAGAGCTGGCTGCCTTTGGAAGCACCCTCAATGGCGGAGCATCTGAGAATGGCGGCCGAGAAGGGAGATCACTCACCGGGATTCGACGGTGGTTGGATGCTCAAGGGGAACCAGCGTGTGTACTGGAACGAGGCTTATTTTATTCCCGCAGGCGTTTCGAAGGATCAAGTGAGCGTCGGGATGGTCTCGTTTGATCCGGACTATCTGCAGAAGAGCCTGTTCCCTGCGGTAATAAAGGACGTATTGAACAGCAAGAGCAACGCGCTGAGAAGCGATGCAAATCCTCCGGCCATGATGGTCCATGCATCGAAGGATTCAACTCCCTTGGTAACTTCTTCCAACTGGGACGGGGGCAAGCCAGAAGTGGAACGTCCCTTTTCTGATCTTTTTCAGGGCATGGTTTGGGCGATCAAATATCCGGGCACGACGATTGCCGATATCGGAGCGAAGTTCCTCAGATATAACTATACGGTCCTCGCCGCACTTTCCCTGTTGATGGTTGGCGGGATCTTTCTGACCTACCGCAACGTTTCCAGGGAAATGAATCTCGCTCGGCTTAAATCCGATTTTGTCGCCAACGTCTCGCATGAATTGCGCACGCCGCTGGCTCTGATCCGTCTCTATGCGGAGACTCTGGAGCTTGGGCGCCTCAGCGCAAAGGAGAAATACCATGAATATTTCCGGATCATTCGCGAGGAGAGCGAGCGGCTCACGGCGCTGATCAATAATATTCTGGATTTTTCCCGGATCGAGGCCGGTCGCAAAGAATACGAGTTCAAGGAAACCAATCTCTCCGATCTGGTTTGCTCCACACTCGACTCTTACCGCTTCCAGATCGAACAAAACGGTTTTGTTTTCGAGGAAAACATCTCTCGCGATATTCCCCCGGTGAATGTGGACCGCGAGGCCATTGCCCGCTCGTTGCTCAACCTGGTGAACAACGCACTGAAGTACTCCAAGGATCAAAAATACATCGGTGTGAGCCTGTACCGCACCAACGGTTCCGTGAAGCTAGAAGTTCGCGACCATGGCATCGGTATCCCGCCCGGCGAGCAGGAGAAGATCTTCGAGAAGTTTTACCGCTGTGGCGATCCGCTGGTTCATAACATCAAGGGCTCGGGCTTGGGCCTGTCGCTGGTTCGCCATATCGTCCGGGCGCACGGCGGGGACGTGCAGGTGGAGAGCGCCCCCGAGAAAGGCAGTAAATTCACGATTGCGTTGCCGTTGGATCCGTCTTCACGGGCGGGGACCGCGATCGCATGAGGGCTACGGAGTGTGGGGTGGTGCCATGTTCCGGAAAGGCCACAAGGGAGAGGTCATGGGCACAAGCAAAATTCTGATCGTTGAGGATGAGCCAAATATGGTTGCGGGCCTACGCGATAATTTCGAATACGAGGGCTTTCAAGTGATAACGGCGCTCGACGGCGTGGAAGGACTGGAACGCGCCCTGAAGGATTCTCCGGACTTGGTGGTGCTCGACGTGATGATGCCGCGCATGAGCGGGCTGGACGTCTGTAAACAGTTAAAGGCCAAGCGCCCCTCGATTCCCATCATTATGCTTACCGCGCGCGGCCAGGAAGTCGATAAGGTCGTTGGGCTCGAGCTGGGCGCCGATGACTACGTCACCAAACCATTCTCCATCCGCGAACTCCTCGCTCGCGTCAAGGCCGTTCTGCGACGGGCACACACACTTCCGAAAGAGCAGGACAGTTATGTCTTCGGGGACATTGAGGTGAATCTGCGCAGCTACCAAGTCAAGCGCGGGGGGCAGCGCGTGGAGTTCTCTGGCAAGGAGTTTGAGCTGCTGAAGCACTTTCTCTGTCATTCGGGAGAGACGCTGAGCCGCGACCGGCTTCTCGACGAGGTGTGGGGCTACGAGAATTTTCCGACCACGCGCACCGTGGATGCCCATATTGTTCGCATTCGCCAGAAACTGGAACCCGTTCCCGAGGAGCCTCGTTACTTTTTGACGGTACACGGAGTAGGTTACAAATTCGTAGGATGACACGATCATGATGGCCATAACCGAAAGAATGCTGGACATCAAACGGACTGTACCAGGCAACCAGCTGGCACAGGCGGTGGCGAGCGCAGACGATAGAGTGTGGGCGCAAGCTTTGACTGCTACCGGGAGCGATTTCACGGAGCGCGTGCATCTCCTCAGGGACGAACTGGACGCACTTCGCCGAGATCAAGCGAAACTGCAGCAGGCCATCTTTGAAGCCGCGCAGGTGCAGCGAAAGCTGTGCGCTCCCCGCGAACTTGCGTGGCGCGAATTCGAAGTCGCTGGAGAAATTTTTCCAGTCCGCCATCTTTCGGGAGATTTTTTCAAAGTGATGGAACTCGGCTCCGCCCTTGGGGTGGTCTTGGGGGACATCGCCGGCAAAGGATTAACCGCGGGAATTTGGCAGGCTCATCTGATGGGGTTGATGCAACGGTCTGCACGGAGACACTCAAGCCCAGGGGATGCCGTTGCCGAAGTCAACCATGAGCTGTGCCACGACGACGGGGCGCCGCCGCTGACGGCGCTGTTTTTCGCACGAATCGAACCGCGGACGAACGAGCTCGTCTACTGCAATGCTGGTTTGCCCTCTCCTTTCCTGCTACGGGCCAATAAGACTCTTGAACCCCTCAAAGAGGGTGGTCCAATACTAGGAGCCATGGGAAATGCCGTATTTCAAACCGGCAGTGTCACGTTGAATCCGGGCGACTTGCTCGTCGCGTATTCCGACGGTGTCACCGAATGCCGCAATGGCCACGACGACGAATTCGAAATGGAGCGGCTAACGGCTGCAATCAGAGCCGTCTCCGGAGTAAGCGCCAGTAAAGCGCTGTTCTCCTTGCTTGGAACCGTTCTCGATTTCGCCGACTCGTGCTCACCGGCCGATGACTTGACGGTTTTGGTTGTCCGCCGGCGCGACACGATCAAAGGCGAGCAGCCCCGTTCGCGCAGCAAAGATTTTTCGGCTCCTCAACGGCGGCCGGCTTTGGTCTCGCGGCCGAAGAACCCCGACCGGGGAGGACACAGTTCCAGATAGCTGAGCAGCGGCACACACCGAGGTCCACGAGTTGTGCAACTGGGATCCGGAACTGGTGGTGTGTGCAACTTCACGGGCAAAGGAGTGGTTATGGCAACTCGATCCACCTCAATTTTCCTCGAAGAAGGCGGGCTCGGCACGGCCCTCAATCGGGCCCTGCAAACTTGCCCAGAAGCTTTGAGCTCAATTTATACCGCGCACTATCACCACGTCTTACAGGTGTGTCGCCGGTTCTTTCGGCAGCCGGAAGACGCTGAGGACGCCGCGGCAGAGGTGTTCTTGAAATTGCACACGGTCCTCGAGAAAAAAGATGAGGAACATCCCTTCCGGCCTTGGGTGAGCAGGGTGGCAGGCCGGCATTGCATTGATAAATTGCGCCGGCGGCAGCGCGAGAAATGCACGAGCGTCGACGGAAATGATCTCTGCGCCGTCCCGGACGTTTCCACTCCTTCTCCTCTCTCGCAAGTTCTGCACAAGGAGGCAAAACGCCAGGTGAGGGAACAGTTGAATCTCCTGCCGGATTATTACAAGGTTCCGCTGATGCTCCGCTACTACAAGCGCATGAGTTACTCTGAGATTGCCCGCACACTGAATCGGCGACTTCCTGCGGTCAAAACGATCATCTTCCGAGCCAAAAACCGGCTGCGCCGCAACTTGGGGCACTTAGAAAGAGATTCGTGGAAGCAGTGAAAAAGGGAATCCATTCCGGCCGCAAGGGTGTATAGTGACCGCATCCTAGGGCCCCGGTATCGGAATGTTTGTTTAGGAGGTCCCTATGCCGTTTTATCTCCATCAAGTGAGCTACACCCCGGAAGCTCTCGCACGGCTGATTGCGAACCCGCATGACCGTTTTGAAGCTGTCCGCGGACCCATCGAAAAGCTCGGTGGCAAAATCAAGGATTCCTATTTTGCCTTCGGCCAACATGACGCCGTCCTGATTACGGAGATGCCGGACAACGTCTCGGCTGCCGCGATTGCTCTGGCGTTTGGCGCCGGCGGCGCATTGCGGAATTGCCAGACCACAGCGCTTATGACCAACACGGAAGCGCTTGATGCCATGCGCAAAGCGAGCGCGTGCGGGTATAAACCGATCGCGGCCAGCGCCGCTGCCGGACGTTAAGCCACAATATCGCAACTTGAGATGGCCCGATCGCTGAGTTAAGCGAGAGCGGGGAAGAAGTGTGCCTAAGTATGACGAGCACCTGGAGGCTTTCCTCTGACCTCCGGCCGCCCAGCACCTAGTGCGCCCGGTTTTGTTGACTCGGTCTGTCATTCACCCTAAGATTAGCGTCCTGTGACGGACTCCTCCTCGCTCATCGGCCAAACCATTTCTCATTACCGGATCGTCGAGAAACTCGGCGGCGGGGGTATGGGCGTGGTCTACAAGGCGGAGGACACTAGACTTCGCCGCTTTGTCGCGCTCAAGTTTTTGCCGCAGGATGTTGCGCGCGATCCGCAGGCACTCGCCCGTTTCCAACGCGAAGCGCAGGCGGCATCCGCACTGAATCACCCGAATATTTGCACCATCCACGATATCGGCGAGCAGGACGGGCAGGCATTCATCGCCATGGAATTCCTCGACGGCATGACGCTGAAGCATCGCATCGCTGGAAGGCCACTCGAATCAGATGTTCTACTCGGGTTGGCGATTGAGATTGCCGACGCTCTAGACGCCGCTCATGCTAAAGGGATCGTTCATCGGGACATCAAACCCGCCAACATTTTTGTAACGGGAAGAGGCCACGCTAAAATCCTCGACTTCGGCTTGGCCAAGGTAAACAGTGCGTTCCGCTCTGGTGATGGCTCAACCTACGGCGCGAAAGTGCTCTCTCAGGCGACTGAGGGTGTTTCGATCGCAGATCTGACGAGTCCGGGAAGCACGCTAGGAACGGTAGCGTACATGTCGCCAGAGCAGGCACGTGGCGAAGAGTTGGACGCGCGCACGGATCTGTTTTCCTTTGGAGTTGTGCTCTACGAGATGGCCACGGGAGTGCTTCCTTTTCGTGGAAACACGACGGCGATGATTTTTGATCAGATCTTGAACGCCACGCCCGAGCCGATTTCCAAGAGGAGCCCGAAGGCGCCGCCGGAGCTGAATCGACTAGTGATGAAGGCGCTCGAAAAGGATCGAGATTTCCGCTGCCAGACGGCAGCGGAACTTCGTGCTGACCTGAAACGGCTGAAGCGCGATATGGACTCTTCCGGCCGGCTCGATTCCTCAGTTCGAGATGTCGCGGCCTCCGGAAGCAGCGCCAGCCATGCGGTAGCTACAGTGCCCAAGAAGAAGAAGGTGGCGGTGCTCTACTTTGAGAATTTAAGTGGGGCAAAGGAAGACGAGTATTTCCGCGACGGAATGACGGAAGACATCGTCACGGAGCTGTCAAAAATCGCGCGACTGGAAATTTTCCCGCGGTCCGAGATGCTCCCATTTCGAGACAAGCCAGTGACTGCCGTACAAGTGGGCGAGAAGCTAGGGGCTATGTACGTGTTGGAAGGCTCCATCCGCCGAGCGGGCAACCGTTTGCGGATTACAACGCAACTGGTCGAGAGCACAACCCGCCATTCGGTCTGGGCGGAGCGTTATGACCGCCAGATGGAAGACGTGTTCGCCATCCAGGAAGAGATCTCCTTGAGCATCGCCAAGGCATTGGAAATTACGCTTTCGCCGCACGAAGAGAGAGTGATCGCAAAGAAGCCGACCTCCAACCCGCAGGCCTACGACTTTTACCTGCGCGGCAGGAATTACCTGCGGCAGAGACAGTTTGAATACGCGCTGGCGATGTATCAAGAGTCGGTGAAATTGGATCCGAATTTCGCCTTAGCCTACGCGGGAATCGCACACGTCTGGGGCGGCATGCATGAATTCCGCAGCCAAGACCCGGAGTATGTTGAAAAGGGGCTGGAAGCGAGCGCCAAGGCGGAGAAGCTTGCACCGGACTTGGCCGACGTGCTTTCCGCGCGAGCGCGCATTATGTATGCGCAGCACCATTATGAGGATGCGATTCACTTGGCGTTACGGGCGGTTGCGGAACAACCCGAATGCGAAGGAGCCCACGACGTGCTCGGAAGGGCCTACTTTGCTTCCGGGCGCTATGAGGAAGCGGCGAGGCTGGCCGAAAGCGCGATGGAGATCGTGAGCAACGATTATAACGCGCTGATTCCACTTATTAATTCACTCGAGCGGCTTGGGCGAATAGCGGATGCGGAGCGGTTGCGGCGACGGGAGGTGGAGGTGCTACAAGACCAGCTGCAACATTTTCCGGATGATGTTCGAGCAAGAGTCCTGTTGGCTGCGGATTTGGCCAATTTTGGCGACGCGGATGGAGCGGCCATGCAGGTGAAAATCGCCGTGGCCATGCGTCCCTCGGACGCAAATGTTCTCTACAATGCTGCCTGCACCTACGGAATCCTGGGGATGAAGGCGGAATCGCTGGAAGCCTTTCGGAGAGCGGTCGAGTCAGGCTACTCGAATACGGATTGGTCCAGGCAAGACCCGGACCTGAAAATTCTGCATGATGACCCGGAATTTAAGAAGCTGGCGGGAGAGCGCAAACGCTGACCCTTCCGTTAGTAGGCGAAGTGGGGAAAAGCAAAGGCTTGCCGGACTTACTGGCCGCTCACCTCGTTCCATAGGAACGCCAATTCATCCGCAGTGTCTTTGATCGCCTGGGTGATAGAAACACCCGCGCTATGGCCGCTTACCGTTTGGTAGTGCAACAGGATGGGGCGGTCGCCGGCGTTATCGGCCTGGACAAGGGCGGTCATTTTGCGCGCGTGCAAAGGATCGACGCGCGTATCGCTGTCACCCGTGTTGAACATGATGGCGGGAAACTTGGTGCCGGGTTTCACATTCTGATAGGGCGAATACTTCAGCAGGTAAGGGAACTGGTCCGGGTTATCGGCTGAGCCGTATTCGGTGGTCCACCACTTGCCAATGAGAAAGTTCTGATAGCGGACCATGTCGAGCAGCGGATAGCCACACCAGATGGCGCCAAACATTTCGGGGTGCTGCGTCATGGCAGCGCCCATCAACAAGCCGCCGTTGGAGCGACCGCGAATGGCAAGGCGCGTGGGCGAAGTGTACTTTTCGTCGACAAGGTACTGAGCCGCTGCGAAGAAGTCGTCGAAGACATTCTGTTTGCGTTCGAACATCCCAGCTTGGTGCCACTTCTCGCCGTACTCTCCGCCTCCACGCAGATTGGGCTGCGCATAAAAGCCGCCCTGCTCCATCCACCAGGCATATTCGGGGTTCCACGCCGGAGTCAGGTTTACCAGGAATCCGCCATAGGCCCACATGAGCGTGGGCGTGTTGCCATCGCGCTTGAGGCCTTTCTTCGAGGCAATGAACATGGGAACGCGCGTGCCGTCCTTTGATTTGTAGAAAACCTGCTTTACCTCGTATTGATCGGAGGCGAAGGGAACCGCCGGTTTCGCAAAGATTTCCGTTTTCCCGGTGTTGACGTCGTAGTGATAAATGGTCGGCGGGATGACGAATGACTCGAAACTGTAGAACCCCTCGTTGGCATCTTCGCGGCCGAACATTCCGGTAGCCGCACCGAGGGTCGGATAAGTGATGCTTCCCGTCTGCTTCCCGTCGAGCGTGAAAATGCGGGTTTCCGTCACCACATCGTGCAATCCGGTGACGAAGAGTTTCCCTCCGACAATGGAACTGCCGGAGATGACGTCCTTGCCTTCCGGCACGATGTTCGTCCAGTGCTGTGGTTGTGGGTCAGCGATGTGCACCTTCACAACACGATAGTTGGGCGCCTCGTGGTCGGTTCGCACGTAGAGATCATCACCGTAATTCTCCGGCATGAAGCGGCTGTCGATTCCATGAATGACCGGGAGAATTGGCGAGTCGGGCTTGCGCAGATCCTTCACGTAGATATCGACGCGTTTGGCCGGAACACCATTCCCTACGTTGATCATGAGGTAGCGCTCGTTTTCGGTGATCCTTACGTTGATGAGCTGCATGGGGCCGAAGGTCTCGCCCTGGAAGCTCTTGCCAAACACGAGTGCATCGCTCGCGGCGGGCGATCCGAATTTGTGGTAGAAGACCAGCGTTCCTACAGGGTCGACACGGGCGTAGTAGAGGCCTTGTTTATCGGGGCTGAGCTGGATGCCGGAATAACGCGCGGAGGGAAGGGAATCAGGGAGTTCCGCGTTCTTTGCGACATCAAGAATGTGGGCGGACACTTCATCGGCGCCGCCGGAGCGAATTCCGTAAACCAGCAGCGTGCCATCCTTGGAGATGTCATTGATCTGCACGGACGTGTTCTGATCGGCGCTCAGTTTCGTAGCATCGACCAGGCGATCATCCTGGCCGTGCAATCCGCGCCGCACATAGATTGACCCCTGGTTCTCGTCGGCGAGCCGCTTCTTAAAAAAATAATTCCCACCGCGCTCGATTGGAATGCTGTAGGTCTCCACACATTCGAGTTTGGTGAGTTCATTAACGATCTCGGGCCGGATCTTCACCTGCGAAAGATATTCCTCGGTGTATTTCATCTGTTCGTCGATCCACGCACGGGTCGCCGGGCTTTTCGCATCCTCCAGCCAGCGATAGGGATCGGTGAACGTGGTTCCATGAATGTTTTCGGTGATGGGCTTCGCTTCCGTGGGAGGCGGAGGGGGAAGGACGATTCCATTGCCACCCTTTACTTCAGAAGGTTTATCGTTGGCGAAAGAAAAGAGGGCGAGCAGGAATAGGAGAAGCAAGCCGCAAATTTTGATCTGACCTCGAAAGCGGGCACGTTGTCCGTTTATCTCCCCTGTTTCCGACACTGTGGAACGACTTTTCATTGAAGCACTTCCCGCGGTCCGCTTTCCGCACTGGCACGGCCGGAATCGTCCCATTTTCTGACGTGTTTTTGCAAGTTCAAGTCCCGGTAAGCTGCGGGAACTCTGTCGTACCGGGCGTGTCGGGGCACTTCGTGCTGCGGCGTTTTAGCCCGGCGGAAGGGCTTTGTTACTTCTGACAATAACATCGCTTGGCCGCTCGCTGACACACTTGTACAGGACTGAAATTCGGGCCGGACATCGCATAGCATTCCCATAATACGGCGGGAAAGGGAGATGCCATGAGCTCCATCGCAATCAGTTCGATTGTGTTCGCTTGCGTGTTTGGAGGCGCGTTGCTCGGGATGTTTCTTCGCGTCGTCTTGCCCCAGGGTCATCTGAGTGATGCCTCGAAAGATGTCGTGAAGCTGGGGATGGGACTGGTCGCCACGATGTCTGCTCTTGTTCTTAGCCTGCTGATTTCATCGGCAAAAAATTCGTTTGACGCGCTAAGCGGCGAGATGACGAGAGCGTCATCCAAGATCATCCTGCTGGACCGCACGTTGGCGCTGTATGGTCCGGAGACGAAGGAGGCGCGCGATCTGCTCCGCAGTTCCGTTGCGGGTGTGCTCGATCGGATGGAGTTGAAAGAATCTGCAAATCCCTCGCAATTGCGGGCATCAACCCGCGAGGTAGACGGTCTCTACGAAAAGATTCAGGAACTCTTGCCGAAGGACGACAAACAACGCGCCATCCAGGCCCGGGCTTTGGGCATTCTGATTTCGCTCCAGGAGGCGCGGTGGTTGATCTATGAACAGGAATCCACATCTATATCCATGCCAATGCTCATTATCCTGCTTTCCTGGCTCACCACCCTCTTCATCAGCTTTGGCCTCTTCGCCCCGATGAATGGGACCACGGTCACCGCTTTGTTAGTTTCCGCGGTGTCGGTATCTGGCGCGATCCTCTTGATCCTGGAGTTGTACTCGCCGTACGAAGGACTAATTAAGATATCCAGCGCACCGCTGCGTGCCGCCCTCACGCAGTTGGGTAATTAGAGAGGGTGTTGAAAGCGCGTTAATTGGGCGCTGAGTCCAGTGAGATGAAGAGCGGGGCACTTAACCGTCTTCGAAGTCACGAACGGATCCCGAGGGCAACCCAGTCAACGCCGTTTCTTACTTTGGGTTTGCGCCACCCGCGCCTTCACCAGTTTGTTAACAAGCGCAGTCGGTAATGGCTTGTCCAGGGGGAAGTGGATGGTCCCCTTGGATGTGGAGAAGCCCTTCAGTTCGTTCTTGAACGCTTCGATCACGGAGGCGCTAGGGAACAAACTGCAATGGTCGGAAAAAGCGGCGAACCACACCAGCACTCCTTTGTACTTGAACGCCGGAATCCGATAGCTGATGGTTTCGGTGGCTTCCGGTGGCACGGCGGAACGAATCGCCGCACGCATCTTGTTCAAGGTGCTCCGGGCAGGTTCAGGGACGCCAGCAAGGTATTCATCCACGTTTTTCGGGGCGTGCTTGCCTTTCGCCGCAGAACTGCGATCACCAGATTTCCCTTTCTTCATGCGGCAATGCTACAAGAACTTCCAGTTCAAGTCGATGCCGCGGACCACCGTGCAGCTATTTCGGCAGGAGGAATGCCATCGCCGAATGG
>Ga0187816_10000024_pt1 | contig 34037 bp, 32 predicted proteins | sample NC_wetland_sal_i_16_FD_132960 | JGI IMG/M metagenome (GOLD analysis project Ga0187816, IMG submission 132960) | Wetland sediment microbial communities from Neuse River Estuary, North Carolina, USA - SO4_1 | ecosystem: Environmental > Aquatic > Freshwater > Wetlands > Sediment | place: USA... | reverse complement strand
TCGAAATAAGTCTGACGGTTCGCCATCGGCGGCGCACCGATGAATTTCTCAACTTTGTTGTCGCTGTTGCGGCCGTCTTGCACCTGCAGCGAGCACCACATCGCGTGCATGTCATAGACGCCGTAGACGCCAACCAGCGCTTTGACGGCGGTGTCGGTCGCGACGAACGGATCATGCGGATAGGCGCCGAGAAATTTCTTGCCGCTCAACGCCGCCAGTGCCGCAAGGTGCGCGCCGGCCGAGGCGCCGATGAGCCCGATCCGCGCCGGATCGATGCCAAACGCGCTCGCTTTGCCGCGGACGAATTGCACCCCGGCGAGCACGTCCTGCACCGCTTCGGGAAAGGTCTTGGTTTTGGTCGCGAGCCGATAGGAGATGGCAAAGACCGCAATGCCGCGCGCGGCGAGATAGGGGCCCCAATATTGAAAGGCGGTGCGCACGCCGGCGACCCAGCCGCCGCCATGGACCGCGACCAAAGCCGGCGCCGCTTTGGCGTCTTTCGGCAGGTAGAAGTCGCCAAGAAGCTCGACGCCATCGTGATTGGCATAGGCGATGCCGTTGTGGACCGTAACGCCGTCCGTCATTTCTTGGTCTCCTGGCTTGAGCCGCGTGCAATGGTAAAACGCTTTTGGCGTGGTAGAACAAGATCAAAAGCACGGTGAGGAAATGCTGCAGAGGACCGACGCCGTATCCGACTCGCTCACTGTCGAAGGCACGCGCATCGATCTGATCGAGCGCGGCAAGGGCCGGCCGGTGCTGTTCCTGCATGCCGAAAACGGCATCGGACCGGCCGCGGCAGCGATCGAGGAGCTCGCCAAATCGGCGCATGTCATCGCGCCGACCCATCCCGGGTTCGGCCGCTCGGATGTGCCCAAGGGCATGCACACGGTCGACGATTTGTCCTATTTCTATCTCGATCTTCTCGATCAACTTGATCTTTGCGACGTCACGCTGGTCGGCGTGGCGTTCGGCGCCTGGATCGCCGCCGAGATCGCGGTGAAAGCGACGGCGCGGCTCGCGCGCCTGGTCATGGCCAATGCGGTCGGCATCAAGGTCGGCGATCGCGAGACCCGCGACATCGCCGACATCTTCGCGCTCACCGAACCGGAATATTTCGAGATCGCCTATTGCGATCCGAACGCCGGGCGGCGCGATTACAAATCCTTGCCGCCAGCCGAGGCCGTTGCCGCGGCACGCGCCCGCGAAGCCACCGCGCGATTTGCGTGGAGCCCGTATTTCCACAATCCGCGGCTGAAAGGCCGGCTGCACCGCATTCGCATTCCGACGCTGTTCCTGTGGGGTGCGCATGACCGCATGGTCGGCGAAGCTTACGGCCGTGCCTATTGTGCGATGATCTCCGGAGCGCGCTTCGAAACCATCGAACGCGCGGGCCATTTTCCGCATCAGGAGCAGCCGAAGATATTTGCCAAGCGTGTTTTGGCTTTCATGGATGGGAAATGAAAATGCTCGTCATTCCGGGGCCGAGTGAAACGAGGACCCCGGAATCCATAATCCCTGCGCCGGGGATATGGATTCCGGGCTCGCCACTGCGTGGCGCCCCGGAATGACCGAACGAATGGGAAAGCGCGCCATGCGAGTCTATCAGTTCAGCGAACAGCCTTATTACCCGACCTGGAACGATCATTCCGGGTCGCTGCGCGTCATTCTGCCCAATCGCAAATGCGATCCGCGCGTCGCCGCCGACCTGTTTCATCGCTATTACGACGAATATCAGACCTGCGACGACATCGGCATCGACATCATGCTCAACGAGCATCACCAGAGCGCCACCTGCATGTCATCGGCGGTGGTGGTCGGATTGTCGGTGCTTGCGCGCGCCACCAATAAAGCGCGGCTCCTTGTGCTCGGCTATCCGATCGGGCACCGGCCCGATCCGCTGCGCGTCGCCGAGGAGCTGGCGACAATCGACGTCATTTCCCGCGGCCGGCTCGACATGGGCTTCATCAAGGGCATCCCCTATGAAATCGCCGCCTCCAATCGCAATCCCGTCGAGCTGATGGAAAGATTTTGGGAGGCGCACGATTTCATTCTCAAGGCGATGACCACCCATGACGGGACGTTCAATTGGGAAGGCGAATATTTCCACTATCGCCAGGTGAACATCTGGCCGCGGCCGTGGCAGGAGCCGCATCCGCCGGTCTGGTCGACGACCGGCAGCACCACGCAAGCGCGCGTCCTCGGCGAGCGCGGCTATGTGATGGCGACACTCGGCACCGGCTATGGGACCCGCAAGATCTTCGACGCCTACCGCAAAAGCTATCTGGCGAAGTTCGGGCGGGCGCCGACCGCCGACCGTTTCGCATATCTTGGCCTGGTTGCCGTCGCGAAGGACAAAGACGAAGCGCGCCGCCGCGGCCACCTGATCGCCGGCTATCTGCGCACCAGCTCGATCGTGCATCTGCCGTTCCGCAATCCGCCCGGCTATCTGCCAGTCGAAGACAATGCGCGGCTCATGCGCGGCGAGTCGCCGCCGCGCAGCTTCACCAAGGACGGTCGCAGCATCAACATGCATGCCGCCACCGTGGAGGACCTGATCGATGCCGGCATCCTGTTCTGCGGCACGCCCGATGAGGTTTACGCCCAGATCGTCGACTTCTGCGAACATTGCGGCGGCATGGGCAATCTTTTGATGATGGCCCATGGCGGCGAACTCACGCATGCGCAGACGATCGACAATCTGACGCTGTTCGCCGCCGAGGTGCTGCCGCGGCTCAAGGCCTACCGGCAGCCCGATGCCGAGGCCGCCGCGGCGGTCGTGGCGGCGTAGTTTCCGCTCGGCCCAGTTCCGCAAAGCCAAGTAAGCTCCTGGAAAGACCGTCGTATCTGATCTGATCTGTTCAAAAATTGGAATAAATCTTGATTTTGGGACAAGGTCGGTTCATTTCTGTGTCGTGCGTCTGTGTCGTGCGGTTGCGCCCGGCTTCGCTGACGAATGCCAATAACGATGCGCCAATAACGATGAACGTCGATCCGAGGATTTGCGATGAATGGTGAACCGTTTGCCTCCGCGCCCAACGTCGTTGGCAAAAACGCCGTCGTCGGCGAGAGCGCGGCCGCGCGCATTCCAGCCGAGGAATCGCTGTGTCCGGTTCTGTCGCACGACTGGGTGAACGCCGAATACAAGCACCTCGTCGTCGAGGCTTCGCCCAAGGCGCTCTCCGTCACGCCCGGCCAGTTCTTCAATCTGTTGTGCCCGTCGCCCGATGTCGGCGCACTGTTCTTCCGCCGCCCGCAGAGCGTTTATCGCATCGACCGCCCGCGCGGCCGGATCGAGTTTCTGTACAAATGCGTCGGCCGTGGCACCCGCGGGTTGGCGACGCTGCGCAAGGGCGACGACCTCAACATGGTCGGCCCGCTCGGTGTCGGCTTTAAGTTCGATCCGGCCTGGCGGCACATCGTGGTGCTCGGCCGCGGCGTCGGCATCGCCACGCTCGGCCCGATTTCGCAATTGGCGCGCGATCGCCATGTCGGCGTCACCGCGATCTTGTCGGCTCGCAATCCCGATTTCGTGATGGCGGACGCTTTGTTCCGCGAGGCCGGCGAGGTGGTGAGCGTGCTTGATACGGATGGAACGAGCGCGGTCGAGAACGTCGAGCGCATTCTGCAAGACCTGATCGCGAAGAACCGCGCCGACGCCTTCTTCACCTGCGGCTCGAACCGGCTGTTCCAGTTGATGAAGCGGCTCGGCAAGGCGCACAATATTCCCGGCCAGGTGGCGATGGAGCAGGTGATGGCTTGCGGGCTTGGTCCCTGTTACGTCTGTGTGCGCACTTTCGAAGTGAACGGCAAACAGGAGCTGCGCCGGGTCTGCATCGACGGACCGGTCTTCGATCTGCAGGAGGCGGTCGGATGGTAGATATGAGCGTCAAGATCGGCGCGGTGACGCTGAAGAATCCGGTAATGCCGGCGTCGGGCTGCTTTTCGACCGATCTCGCCCAGGTGATGGATCTCAACCGGCTCGGCGCGCTGGTGGCAAAAACCGTGTCGCGGGAATTTCGCGCCGGCAATCCGCCGCCGCGCGCCGCCGAAGTCGAAGGCGGCATGATCAATTCGATCGGCCTGCCGACCAAGGGCATCGATTATTTCCTGGAACACCAGGTTCCGGACTACAAACGCTTCACGCCGCCGCTCGTTGGCTCGATCTCGGCGACCACGATCGAGGATTTCGAAGCGATGGCGCGCGATGTAGCCAAGTCGGCGATCGACGTGCTTGAAGTCAATATTTCCTGTCCGACGCGCGATCCCAAAGGCGGCAACTTCGCCCTGCACGAAGAGCACACGTATAATGTCGTCAAGCTCATCCGCGCCACGACCGACAAGCCGATGTGGGTGAAATTGTCCCCCAATGCCGGCGATGTCGTCGCCGTCGCCAAGGCCGCCGAGCGTGCCGGCGCCGATGCGCTGGTCGTGTCGAACACAATTCTGGGGCTGAAGATCAATACCGACACGTTCCGGCCCGCGATCGGCAATAAATTCGGCGGGCTGTCCGGCCCGGGCATAAAGCCGATCATCGTCCGCATGGTCTATCAGTGCGCCAAGGCGGTGAAGATCCCGATCATCGGCTGCGGCGGCATCGTCAAAGTCGAGGATGTTGTTGAATACATGCTGGCCGGTGCCACCGCGGTGATGATCGGCTATCTGACTTTCCGCAATCCCACGGGAATGATCGCGATCATCGAGGGCCTCGAGCAATGGTGCGCCAAGCGCGGCTTTGCCCGCGTCGCCGATCTCACCGGCGCCATGATCGATGAGCCGCCGATGGAGACATTCGCTGCGGCCGCGGCGCCGATCGGATAGGCTTCTTTGCGATGACCACACGCATCACGATCCGCAAGCCGGATGACTGGCACCTGCATGTTCGCGATGGCGAAATGCTCAAAGCCGTATTGCCGTTCACGGCCAAAAATTTCGGCCGCGCGATCTTGATGCCGAATCTGGTGCCACCGGTGCGCACCACGACGGACGCCAAGGCCTATCGCGAGCGCGTCATGGCGGCGCTGCCGCCGGGCTTGAAGTTCAAGCCGCTGATCACGTGCTATTTGACCGACGACACCGATCCGGACGATGTCGAACGCGGCTTTCGCGACGGATCATTCACTGCCGTGAAACTTTATCCCGTGCATGCCACGACCAATTCCGCATTCGGCGTCACCGACTATGCCAAGATCCCGCGCGTGCTGGAGCGCATGGAAAAGATCGGCATGCCGTTTCTCATGCACGGCGAATATGTCGCGCCGGACGTTGACATATTCGATCGCGAGGCGGTGTTCATCGATCGCCTATTGTCGAAATGGCTCAAGCAATTTCCGGGGCTGCGAATGACGCTTGAGCACCTGTCGTCGAAGGAAGGGGTCGATTTCGTCGCCGGCGCGGCGCCGCAGCTCGGCGGCACGATCACGCCGTACCATATGATGCTCACGCGCACCGACTGGCTTGGCCACGGCTTGAAGCCGTACATGTATGTGATGCCGGTGATCAAAACTGGGCGCGACAAGACGGCGCTGCGGCAAGCGGCGACTTCGGGCAAGCCGTGCTATTTCCTCGGTACCGACTCGGCGCCGCATCCTTATGCCAAGAAGGTTTCGGTCAGCGGCATTCCCGGCATGTTCAACGCGCCGGTTGCCATCGAGACCTACGCGCAAGTCTTCGAGGAGGAAGGCGCGCTCGGCAAACTGGAAGCCTTTGCCTCGCTCAACGGCGCCAAGCATTATCGGATGCCGCCCAATGACGAGACCATCACTTTGGAAAAGACGCCGTGGACGGCGCCGGAAGAGGTCAAGGTCGCGGGGCCCGACGAGCGCGCACTGATCTACCGCGGCGGCGAGACCATCGCCTGGAAGATAGTGAGTTGAGACAGTATTCTATGGGGTCATTCCGGGGCGCCACGAAGTGGCGAACCCGGAATCTATATTCACGGACAGTGGTTATGGATTCAAGGCTCCTCGCGGAGCTTGCCATCGGGCCGGCCGCTTCGGGCCGGACCCGTTGGCTCGGCCCCGGAATGACGCAGAGCACGGAAATATCACTATGACCTGTTTCGCCGACAAAGCGGTCGTCGCCGAGCTGACGGCCAAGATGCTGCTCGAAGTGGACGCAGTTCGCTTCATGGCCGACAAGCCTTTCATCTACACGTCCGGCTGGGCGAGCCCGGTCTATACCGACTGCCGGCGCCTGATCTCCTTTCCGCGCGTGCGCCAGCAGCTGGTCGATTTCGGCGTGGCGACGCTGATGCGCGAGGTCGGCTTTGAGCAGTTCGACGCCGTGGCCGGCGGCGAGACCGCGGGAATTCCGTTCGCGGCCTGGATGGCGGACCGCCTGATGCTGCCGATGCAATATGTGCGCAAGAAGCCGAAAGGGTTCGGCCGCAATGCGCAGATCGAAGGCCATATCGAGCCCGGCGACCGCGTGCTCTTGGTCGAGGACATGACCACCGACGGCCGCAGCAAGGTGAACTTTTGCAAGGCGCTGCGCGAGGCCGGCGCGGTCGTCGAGCATGTCTTCGTATTTTTCTTCTACGATATCTTTCCTGAGGGAAAGCAGATCATGCGCGAGCTTGGCGTGACGCTGCACGCGCTCGCAACCTGGTGGGACGTTTTGGAGGCGGCCAAGAAGAGCGGCACCTTCGACAAAGGCAAGCTCCGGGAAGTCGAAAAGTTCATGAAAGACCCCGCGGCCTGGTCGAAAGCGCATGGCGGCGCCGCGCAGGCGGCGGAGTAATCGCGAATGACAAACCAAGTCGCGGATGTAATCGTCGTCGGCGCCGGCAATGCGGCGTTTTGCGCGGCGCTGGCGGCGCATGAACAGGGCGCCAAAGTGGTGATGCTGGAAGCGGCGCCGGAAGACGAATCCGGCGGCAACAGCCGTTTCACCGCCGGCTCGATCCGGGTCGTCTATAACGGCGTCGACGACATCAAGACGCTCGTCCCCGACCTTACGCCCGCGGAGATCGAAACCACCGACTTCGGCACTTACACCGCCGATCAGTTCTTCGACGACATGGCGCGCGTGACGCAACATCATTCCGATCCCGATCTGGTCGAGCTTCTGGTCACCAAAAGTTTCGACTCGCTCAACTGGATGCGGGACAAAGGTGTACGCCTCATTCCGATCTATGGGCGGCAGGCGTTCAAGGTCGAGGGCAAGTTCAAGTTTTGGGGCGGCCTGACGGTCGAATCGGTCGGCGGCGGCCCGGGCCTGATCGCGATGCTCACCGAAGCGGCGAAAAAGCGCGGCATTGAGATTCGCTATGCGACCCGCGGTGTCGATCTGTTGTTCGACGGCAACCGTGTCGAAGGCATCCGCGCGCGCGAGCGCGGCGAAGTCCGCGAGCTGCGTGCCAGATCGGTCGTGCTTGCTTGCGGTGGCTTTGAAGCCAATCCGGAATGGCGCACGCGGTATCTCGGGCCCGGTTGGGATCTCGCGAAAGTGCGCGGGTCCCGTTATAACACCGGCGACGGCATTCGAATGGCGCTTGATATCGGCGCCGCGCCGCGCGGCAACTGGTCAGGCTGCCATGCCGTGCAATGGGAGATGAATGCGCCGGAGTTCGGCGACCTTGCGGTCGGCGATCAATTTCAGAAACATTCGTATCCGTTCTCGATCATGATCAATGCGCATGGCAAGCGCTTCATCGACGAAGGCGCCGACTTCCGCAATTACACTTACGCCAAATACGGCCGCGTCGTTCTGGAACAGCCCGGCCAGTTCGCTTGGCAGATTTTCGATCAGAAAGTGAAACACCTGCAGCGCGACGAATACCGCATTCGGCAGATCACGAAAGTCACGGCCAATACGATCGAAGAATTCGCCCAGAAGCTCGAAGGGGTGAACGCGGCGGAATTCCTCAAAACGATCAAAGAATGGAATGCGACGGTGAAAACCGACGTGCCGTTCAATCCCAACATCAAGGATGGACGTTGCACGCAGGGCCTCGCCATCAATAAGAGCAATTGGGCGAACACGATCGATGCGCCGCCGTTCGAAGGCTATGCCGTGACCTGCGGCGTAACTTTCACTTTCGGCGGGTTGCGCATCAACACCGATGCCGAAGTGCTCAACACCGACTATCAGCCGATCCGCGGCCTCTACGCCGCCGGCGAATTGGTCGGCGGCTTGTTCTATTTCAATTATCCCGGCGGCTCGGGGCTCATGTCGGGCACCGTGTTCGGCAAGATCGCCGGCACCGCCGCCGGGCGGGCTGGCAAGAATTGAGCACCAGCAATGGACGTAAAGGTTAGGCGGGGGCTCAACGAAGTAGGTGTCACCGAAATCGTGGCGAAGATCGCCGCGGGCGAGATCACTTGCGAAGCCGTCACGCGCGATTGCATCGAACGCATTGCCGCGCGCGAGGCGACCGTCAAAGCCTGGGTGAATTTCAATCCGGAATTGGCGCTCGCCCAGGCGCATGCTCTCGATCGCGAACCGCGCCGCGGCCCGCTGCACGGCGTGCCGATCGGGGTCAAGGACGTCATCGATACGTTCGATATGCCGACCGAAATGGGTTCGCCGATCTATCGCGGCTATCGGCCGACGGCGGACGCCGCTTGCGTTGCGCTGTTGCGCCGCGCCGGCGCCGTGATCCTCGGCAAGACCGCGACCTGCGAACTTGCCGGCATGGCGCCGGCCGCGACCACAAACCCGCATAATGCCGCGCATACGCCAGGCGGCTCGTCGAGCGGGTCGGCGGCGGTGGTGGCCGATTTCATGGTCCCGGCCGCGCTCGGCACACAGACCGGCGGTTCGGTGCTGCGGCCGTCCTCGTTCTGCGGCGTGTTCGGCTATAAGCCGACCTACAACTCGTTCAACAAAGCGGGGCTGAAGCCTGCGGCCGAAAGCATCGACACGATCGGATGGATCGCCCGCTCGATCGAGGACGTCGCACTCCTCACCGCCATATTGCGAATGGACGAGCCACAACCGCTGTGCAGCGTGAGCGCGGCACCGCGCATCGGGCTCTGCCGCACCGAGCTCTGGGACAAAGCGCAACCTGAAACAAAGGTCGCGGTCGAAAGCGCCGCCCAGGCACTGAGCAAGGTCGGCGCCGTGGTTCGCGACGTCAATTTACCCGACGCTTTCGCCGGCCTGCCCGCGATCGCGCGCGGCACGATCAATCACTTCGAGCGTGCCGCGTGCATGGCGTTCGAATGGGACAATCATCGCGCGGCCCTGTCGCCGCAGATGCGGCGCTACATCGAAAGCGGGCTAAAGACGTCGCGCGCGGAATACGTCGCCGCTTGGCAGCGCGTCGAACAATGCCGCGCGCTATTGTCGGAAGTTTTCGACGGCATCGACGTGTTGCTGGCGCCCTGCGTGCCCGGCGAAGCGCCGAAGGGCCTCGCTGCAACCGGCGATCCGAGCATGCAGGCGATGTGGACCGCTTTGCACACGCCGACCATGACACTGCCGACCCATCGCGGGCCAAACAATCTGCCAGTCGGCATTCAATTGGTCGCGCAGCGCTATGACGATGATCGCTTATTCGGCTGCGCGCACTGGATTTGGGACAAGATCGGCGCGCCGGACATGGTCGGGGTCGGTCGGTTATAGCGGTTCGGGATAGCAGCCCACCTGCATGCACAAGCTCGGCATTAGTGGAAAATCGCTCCTGATCGTCGCTGCGCTTGCGGCGTCGGCGAGCGTCGCGCGGGCGGACAGCGTGGCGGATTTCTACAAGAGCCGCAGCATTTCGATGATCATCGGCTACAGCGTCGGCGGCGGTTACGATGCTTATGCACGGCTCTTGGCGCACTATATCGGCAGGCACATTCCAGGTGAGCCTTCGATCGTGCCGCAGCAGATGACCGGCGCCGGCAGTTTGCGCGCCGCCAATTATCTTTTTTCGGTGGCGCCGAAGGACGGCTCGGTGCTGGGCACGTTCTCGCGCAGCATGGCAATCGCGCCACTCCTTGGCCAGGCCGAATTCGACAGCCGGAAATTCACTTGGCTCGGCAGCATGACCGACGACGACACCACATGCGTCACCTGGAATTCTTCGCCGATCAAGACCTGGAGCGATTTTCTCAGTAAACCGTCGAAGCTCGGCGGTCTCGGCGCTGACGCCGATCCAGATATTTGGGCGCTGCTGTACAAAAACGTGTTCGGCGCCAAGGTACAACTTGTCAGCGGTTATCCAGGCACCAATGACGTCGTCCTGGCCATGGAGCGTGGCGAAGTCGACGGCCTCTGCGGACTATCATGGAGCACGATCAAGACGCGGCATGCGGAATGGTTGACCGGCCACTCCGCCAATATCATCGTGCAAGCGGCGCTTAAAAAAGAGCCCGAGATAGCCGCGGTGCCGCTCGCGACCGATCTCGTGAGCAATCCCGAGCAGCTGCAGATCATCAGGCTATTGCTGGCCAGCCAGGCCATGGCGCGGCCATTCGCTGCGCCGCCCGAGCTTGCCGCAGACCGCAAATCCGCGCTGATCGCGGCTTTCGATGCCACGATGCGTGACGCCGATTTTCTGGCCGAGGCGCAGAAGCTGAATTTTGAAATCCATCCGGTGAGCGCGGCGACAATCGACAGCTTGCTCGCCGAGGTCTACGCCACGCCTAAAGACGTCCTCAGTCGGGCGGCCAAGGCGATATCGAGCGCCGGCCAGTGAGCGTGAGCACGATTGGCGCGCGCGTTCTTCGCCTCGAAGACCAGGCGTTGGTGACAGGCGGAGGCCGCTTTGTCGATGACATTCCGGCCGCGGGCGTTTTGGCCGCGGCGTTCGCGCGCAGCCAGCATCCACATGCTTTGGTTCGCGGCATTGATCTGAATGCGGCGCGCGCCGTGCCGGGCGTCGTCGCGGTGCTCACGCTCGACGATCTTGCACCGGTGATGAAGCAGCGCCGCATGAACCGCGTTTCCAATTCCGGCGCCAATCTGGCGCAGAGTTGGCCGTTCGCGCTGGCCGACGGCGAAGTCTGTTTTGTCGGCGAGCCGGTGGCCATTGTGATCGCCACCGACCGCTACGTCGCGGAAGACGCCGCTGCGCTGATCGAAGTCGATTATGAGGTGCTTGCCGCGGCGATCGATTGCCGCACCGAGGGAGCGCCGCCAGTACGGCGCGAACTACGCTCGAACCGCGTGATTTCATACAAGGTCGGCTACGGCCACATCGAGACCGCCTTCGCGAAAGCAGCGCACGTCGTGCGCGAAGAACTGTGGGTGCATCGCGGTGCGGCGCATTCCATGGAAGGCCGTGGTATTCTCGCCGAGATTTTCGATCGCGAAACGCTGGTTTGGGCTTCGACCCAGAAGCCGCACGATCTGCGCACCGCTTTGGCCGACTATATTGCGCTCGATGAAAGCCGCCTGCGCGTGGCGACGCCCGATGTCGGTGGCGGTTTCGGACCGAAGCTGTGCGTCTATCCCGAGGATGTCGCGGTCGTCGCCGCTGCGACTTTGCTGCGCCGCTCGATCAAATGGATCGAGGACCGCCGCGAGCATTTCACCAACGCGGCGCAAGAGCGCGACCAATATTGGACGATCGCGCTTGCCGCCGACGGCGACGGGCGCGTGCGCGGCGTCCGCGGCCGGCTCATTCATGATGTCGGGGCCTATGCGCTCCAAGACGTGAATATTCCCTACAATTCAGCGACCACTTTGACCGGCCCGTATGTCGTCCCGGCCTTGGCGATCGACGTTGCCGCTGTGCACACCAACAAAGCGCCGGTCTCTTCGGTGCGCGGCGCCGGCTATCCGCAGGCGGCCTTTGCAATGGAACGCATGCTGGATCGCCTGGCACAGGCGTTGCGGCTCGATCGCGCGGAGTTGCGCCGCCGCAATTTGATCCCGGCGGAAAAGATGCCCTATCTGAAACCGTTGAAATCGCGCGCTGGCGAGCAGATGCAATACGACAGCGGCGATTATCCCGGCTGCCAAGCCGAAATTGTTCGCGCCGCGCAATGGCAGGATTTTCCGCGCCGTCAAGCTGCCGCGCGCGCGCAAGGCCGTTACATCGGCATCGGGCTGGCGCATGGCATCAAAGGAACCGGGCGCGGCCCGTTCGAGTTCGGCAATGTCCGCGTCTCGCCGACCGGGCAGATCACGGTCTCAACCGGTGCAGCGTCGATGGGGCAGGGACTTTGCACCGCGCTCGCGCAAATCTGCGCCGACGTCTTCGGTGTGCGCGCGCAGGACGTGACGGTGATCGCCGGCGATACGGCGGCGGCGCCGCTCGGCCTCGGCGGTTTCGCCAGCCGGCAGACGGTCACGGCGGGCTCTTCGGTGAAGATTGCCGCCGCCGCGGTCGCAGCCAAAGCGCGCAAACTCGCCAGTCATATGCTCGAGGCCGCCGAGGAGGACCTTGAGATCGCCAATGGCGAGGTCCGCGTTGTCGGCGCGCCGCAGCTTGCCGTGAAGCTTGGCGACTTGGCGCGCGTTCTTAAAGGTGCGCCCGGCTATCCATTTCCCAAGGATATCGAGCCGGGGCTCGAATCCAGCGCTACATTTCGTGTCGACCAGCTTGCCTACTCGAATGCTTGCCATGTGGCCGAAGTGGAGGTCGACGTCGAAACCGGCGGCGTGCGCATTCTCCGCTATCTCGCGATGCAAGATGCCGGCCGGCTGATCAATCCGATGATCGTCGACGGCCAGGTTCACGGCGGCGTCGCCCACGGTATCGGCAATGCAATATTCGAATGGATGGGCTATGACGAGGCCGGTCAGCCAATTACGACGACCTTTGCCGATTACCTTTTACCGACAGCGGCAGACATGCCGAACCTGCAAACGCTCTACAAGGAATCGCCGTCGCCGCATAATCCGCTCGGCGTAAAAGGCGTCGGCGAAGTCGGCGTCATTCCGGCCGCCGCCGCGATCATATCCGCGGTTGAGGACGCGTTGTCACCATTCGATGTCCGCATAGCGCAGATGCCAATCACGCCGTCCAAGCTTGTCGAACTGATCGCGCACGCGCGGACCCGGTCGAGGGGTGCGACAGGATAAGCTTTTGACGCTTTCCGTTCGGGAGAGCAAACTCGCTTCCGATTGAGGAGACGCTAATGACTCGCTTGAGATCGCTAGTGTGCCTGCTGCTCTGGGCTGCATTGCTCTTTTCATTTGCCGCGTCCGTGCGCGCCGAGACGTTTCCGTCGCGGCCCATTCACTTGATCATGCCCTACGCTCCGGGCGGGATCGTTGATTTTGCCGGACGCGTCGTGGCGCAGAAGCTCGGCGAGGTTTTAGGACAAACGGTTGTGGCTGAGAATCGTCCGGGCGCCGGCGGCATTGTCGGGGTCGAATATGTCGCGCATTCGGCGCCGGACGGCTACGACCTGGTCATCATGGACCCTGCATACGTCATCAATCCGATCATGCAGAAGTCGATGCCTTACGACATTTTCAAGGAGCTGGTGACGGTCTCGATCGTCAATTCCTCGCCCGAAGTCCTCGTCGTCGCGCCGCAGCTCGGCATCAAAACCTATGCGGAGCTCGTGGCCTACGGCAAAGCCAATCCCGGCAAGCTGAACTACGCGTCTGCCGGCGTCGGCACGACGCCGCATCTTGCCGCCGCGATGTGGGCGCAGCGCAGCGGCATCGAAGCGGTTCATGTGCCGTATAAAGGTGTCGGGCCGTCTTATATCGATCTGGTCAGCGGCAAAGTGCAGATGCTGTTTTCCAGCATCGCCGGCGCCTTGCCGTTCACCAGCAAAGGCAGCGTCGTCGCCCTCGCGACCACTGGAAGCGAGCGCTCGCCGGTCTATCCCGATCTTCCGACCGTCGCCGAAGCGGGCCTGCCGGGTTATGCGGTCGACCTGTGGCTCGGCATCTATACGCCCGCGACGGTGCCGCCCGACGTGCTCGCCAAGCTCAACAGCGGGATCGCCAAAGCGCTCAAGGATGAGCAACTCAAGGCCTCATTCGCGACCTTCGGCCTGACGCCGCGCGGGACGACACTCCCCGAAGGCGCCGCCTTCACCAAATCCGAATATGAGAAATGGAAGAAAGTGATCGACGACGGACACATCACGCTCGACTGATCCCCGTGTCGCGTTTTGTGTTTCGAAAGCGGTGAGGCGGTGTTGCGAGGTCCACGATGAATTCTTCGTCGCGTCCTTGGCCGACTGAGTTGCGCCTGCGCAAGGATCGGAAGATGTTGACGGTCGCCTTCGATGATGGCGAGGAGTTCGATCTGCCGGCCGAATACCTTCGCGTATGCAGCCCGAGCGCCGAAGTCCAGGGTCATTCCCCGAGTGAACGGCGGACGGTTGCCGGAAAGCAGAATGTCGAGATTCTGGAGCTGCATCCGATCGGTAATTACGCGGTCCGGCTGGTATTCGACGACATGCACTCGACCGGAATTTTCAGCTGGGACTATTTGTTCGAGCTCGGCCGCGACCACGAGGAAAATTGGCGCCGCTATCTTGCCGATCTCGCGGCCAAGAACCTGTCGCGCGCGACGCAAACGCCGTAACGCCGAAACTTGGTGCCGTCGATCGTGGCCGCACGTCGGCAAGGTGTCTCATCTAAAGAACTTGTTTACCACGTGCGGCGTGGCAATGGGCCGAGGGTCGAAGCATGATCCCGAAAAGTGGACGCCGGTTTTCGGAAAAGATCATGCTCAAACAACAAGCTAAAGCGAAATACCGAGCGAACCTAAAATTATTTCGCTTTAGCTGCACTCACCTTGCGTCAACGATCGGTCAACTTCGGTTCGGCATACTGCCCGCAGTGTCGGGGTGGGGCATTTGATGGGGCACCAACCGGCATCAGAACGGCCTTAGCTCTCTCCCTCGGGCTAAGGCCGTTCGTTTTTTTGCGGCGCTCCCCGGCCGTGAAAGCCGCATCGCACCGGCCGTACATTCGCCTATTGAAATTTTTGCCTCCATAGTTGACGGAACGTTTCGATCCACGCAATTCGCGCCCGGTCCCAGTGGCGCTCGCTACACCAATGGCGGCGGCTTCTTTTTCTCGAAATGAAAATGTAAGATGAAGCAAGGCAGCGCACGCAGTGCTGCCAATTAAGGGGAGGGAATTGCCGCGTGTGTACGCAGCATTTGCGCTTGCCATTGCCCTGGTTTCTACCGCGCCTGCATTGGCTGCAACCATCATCGACGAATGGTCAAACGTAAAGGCGCCACCGCCGCCGGAATTGAAGAGTGTTACCCTTGATCCGAAGACCACCGCAGTGCTTGTGATCGACCTGATCAAGCAGACTTGCAACGACCAACGACGTCCGCGTTGCGTCGCCTCCATTCCGAAGATTGAAAAATTACTCGCCGCCGCACGCGCGAGCGGCGCCACCGTGATCTACACTCTGTTTCCTAGTCCGTCGCCGGCGACGTTCCCCAATCCGGTTATCAGTGATAACCTTCCGGCGGTTGCCCCGAAGGGAAACGAGCCGGTTGTGACATCGTTTGTCGACAAGTTCATCAACGGCGAGAAGGATACCGGTCTCCAAAAGATGTTAAAGGATAAAGGGATTACGACCATCGTTCCGGTTGGCACGGTTGCGCACAATGGCGTTCTATTTACATCGGTCGGCGCAGCGTTTCGTGGTTTTAACGTGATCGTGCCGGTTGATGGAATGTCGGGTAACAACGCTTATGAGGAGCAAGCAACAGCGCACATTTTGACAAGTTCGATCGTTTACAAAGTCACGCTGACCAGCATCGATATGATCAAGTTCTAAAGCGCATGACGGTGCCGCATTTGGGAGGCCGCCAATTGAGGCGGCCTCTTTATCTTTTGGTCGAAAACGAGTTTCAACTTCGCTGTGTCACTTCACGGCCGCAGCACCGGCCTCCGCGGACTGGTGATCTTGCAACGGTGTTGCGCCGCTTACGCCGATCGCGCCGATGACTTTGCCGCCGACGACAATCGGCACGCCTCCGGCGGCCGGTACCACGCCAGGTAATCCCAATATGAACGTTTCGCCCGACGAGAGACGATCCTGGTAAGCTTTCGTAGGCACTCGGAACGTGGCGGCCGTCCTCGCTTTCGCTTGCGCTATTTCGCTAGAAGAGTTGCTAGCGAGATCGGCTTTCTCAAACGCGATAAGAGTGCCGCCGCCATCGACAACGGCAAAAACATGGTTCCAACCATTTTTCTTGCTTTCCGCTTCACCGGCGACAATCGCCGCTCTTGCTGCTCGAGTGTAATTGGCGTGCCATAAGCGGGCGGCGGTGGCGGTGGCGAGGAGGGCTGTTGCTGCGCATGAACGACGCTTCCAAACAGTACGGCAACTCCTAGGGCCATGGTAGTCCATGCCAAACGACCCATATGGTCCTCCCGGCGGTATGGTTTAATTGCTTATGCCCTGCTTGAGGTCGTGCAGGACGGTGGCCGACCGATATTAAAGAGCCTCTCGGTAGCCGCCTAGTGGCTTCGGGCGAAATGGGATCAGCGCTTTCTGCAGTTGTGAGCCGCATTCATTTCGCAGTCTCGTGCTTGACGGTGCGCGCAGTTGCTGGTCCCTTTGGGGCGAAAGAAACCACTCGGAGGAAGTTATGTTCCGTATTCACGGCTTATTGGCGGTTGCCGCGCTTGGAATTGCATTGGTTTACGCCGCGCCCGCGCCCGCCCAAACCATTATCCAGGAGTGGTCGAGCGTCAAACCACCGCCAGCGCCGGAACTCAAGCCCGTGACGCTCGACCCGAAAACTACTGCCATTATGGTAATGGATTTTGTCAAACAGACCTGCAACAGCGATAGGCGACCCCGCTGCGTCGCTTCCATTCCTAAAATCGAGAAGCTGATCGCCGCGGCGCGCGCCCAAGGCGTGATGTTGATCTCTACTACAGTGCCGCCGGTTCCGATTGCTGATACCCTTCCAGCGGTTGCTCCTAAGGGCAATGAACCCGTGGTGGTGGCGTCGGTAGACAAATTTATGCTTGGAGACAAAGATACTGGCCTTGAGAAGATGTTAAAGGAAAAAGGCATTACCAACGTTATCACCGTCGGGACGGCAGTCCATGGTGCTGTGCTCTACACTGCTAGCGCGGCGGCGCTTCGCGGTTTCAACGTGATCGTTCCGGTGGATGGCATGTCCGGCGACGGCCAAATTGCTTATGACGAGCAGGCTGTTGCTTATATTTTGACGCACGCGCCGGCAGTGTCGGCGAAGATTACGCTGACCAGCATCGACATGATCAAATTCTAGACCCGGGGATCCGGCTCTTAGCCTTGCTTGATCGGAATCGACGAGGGCGGCAAATATTTGCCGCCCTCGTCGCGTCATAGAATCGGTTATTAGATCGTGCGGGGTCGAATCGCAGCCCCGACGCTGCGCGAGAATAAGATCGTGAATGCCGTCATACATCCGGGATGGCGTTATTTGCCGGCTGCGGTCCTGTCGATCGCGCTCGCGGCGCCCTGGGCTTCGCCCACCGAAAATGCCGGGTCGACTGTTGCGCTGTCGCCAGAGCTCGCTGCGGCGATGGCGCAGTATCGGCGGGCACTCGAGGAATACAACAAGGCTTGGCAAAGCTTCACCGCGGCATCGAGCGCGTACTGGGATCTGATTTCGGAAAAACGAAAATTGCGCAATGCCAAGCGCGCGCGTGGCGAGCCGCTTTCGATCTCCGATTACGTGCTGACGCAGCCGCCGGTCTATACCGGCCCGCCAAAGCCGCGAAATCCGCTCAAGCCCGAAGTCCCGCCGGCTCGAATCTATGTGCCGGTGGTCGCCGATTTTGTCGCGGCGGCTCGCCAGGAATTCAAATTCGTCCCGCGGTTTCCGCAGAGCGAGATCGAGTTCAAACGCGGCTACGCCAAAGTGGCGCTTGCAGCAGGTTTGACGCGGGAGCAGATCGTCCGGATTTACGGCTTCGAGGCGACCGGAAACGGCAGTTACGACATCGAGGCCGGACTCGAATACAACAAGCACGGTCGCGCCATCACCACCGCGCTCGGCTACAACCAATTGTTGGCGACTAATTCGGTGGAAATTCTGGCCGAAAAAGGCGACGAGTTCATCAAGCAGTTCGAGAGCAAATCCGCCATAACCTCGGGCGCCGAGCATCAGCCGCTCGACGGCAAGATCGGCGTGTTGCGCAGGATGGTCGCCTTCGCACGCAGTGTACCGGACGCGTGGGGTCAGCACGAGATTTTGGCAAATACGACGAAAGGGCTTGGGGTGCACGCCCTTAATCTCGATCTCGATGTTGGACCGATGCTGCAGACGCAAAAGCTTCTGGATTCGGTCGTGTTCGCACGCCGCAAGGGATTTTCGCGGACGCTTACCGCAGCCGAACTCGAAATGATGAACCTGACTGGCGACGGCAACGGTTTCGACATGGTGACGATGCCGGCATCGTGGCGCGACCAGGTGCCGACCGCAAATTTTTTCCGGCTGAGCGGTTATGCCGATAATCCGGTGGCCCAGCGCAACAACGTCGTCGCGAAGCTAATCGGGGCCACTGACGCGCGCATGGACGAAGAAATCAAAAAGCCCGGCGCGCGCGAGCTTGCCGCATATTTGCAGTGATCGCACGAGGGCATTGCGACCCCGCTTTGGATCGTTACCATGCGTGCTCGCAAGGGCGGGGCAATGAAGCGGCGCGAATTCATCGCATGGCTAACCGGCGGCGCGGCGGCTTTTCCGGCGCTGTGGCCGCTTGCGAGCCGTGGTCAAGGCACTGCGCCGGCGAACCAGCCCGCGCCGCCGACCGCCGATAATTCGATCGGCCGAGTCGCAAGCGTGACCGGCAGTGCAACAGTGAGGCGCGGCAATGCTGCTCGCGCGGCCTTGAAGGTCGCCGCCGTCATTTATGCAAAGGACATTTTGCAGACCGATGTGAATTCCTCATTGGGCATCACTTTCGATGACGAAACGACTTTCAGCCTTTCCGCTAATACCCGCATTGTGATCGACTCCTTCGTCTATCAGCAGGGCGGTCATGGCAATCTGGCCTCGTTCAACGTGGCGACCGGCACCGCGTCCTTCATCGCCAGTCTCGTCGCCAAGACTGGGGACATGAAAATCACAACGCCCGAGGCGACGCTCGGTATCCGCGGCACGACCGGCATCGTCGAGGTGCCGCCGGCTGGCGGCGCCGCGGCGCCCACGGTCAAGCTCTATCCCGACACCGACGGACATGTCGGGCGCATCGAGGTTTTCGATCGGCAGGGCGCGAATCTCGGCGCGCTCACTCAGGGCGCGAGCGCATTCGCGCTGCGACCTGGTGGCGGCGGCCGGCTCGCCGCGGTGCCGTATCAAATTCCCGCGGCGGAAGCGACGCGCGATCGCGGCGCCTTGCAGCGGCTCAGTCTCACCCACACGATCGGCCGCCAGATGCTGATCCAGCGGCAGCGCTTGCGTGGGCCCGGCCGGCAAGGTCCGAACAATCAGCGCCCGCGTGGCGGCCAGAACCCGCGACCTGAGCGGACGCCGCAGCAGCAGTTTAACCGGCAGCAACGCCGGCCAAGTCAGCCGCGCCCGCGGCAGCGCAAGAATATTTTCAACGAGCCGAAACGCTAGCTCCGGCCACCATTCAGAGGAAAATCATGCGCGCCTATCAATTGCCCAAAGGCGGCGCCGGGATCGAAGCGCTCGTCCAGGTCGATCGCCCCGATCCCAAGTCCTCCCATCGGCAGGTGCTGGTGAAAGTGAAGGCGTGCTCGCTCAATTTCCGCGATCTCGCTATTGCTCGCGGCAGCTATCGCATGCCGGTGCGCGAAAATCTTATCCCGCTTTCTGACGGCGCCGGCGAAGTGATCGAAATCGGTTCAGACGTGACGCGGGTTAAAGTTGGCGATCGCGTTGCCGGAAATTTCTTTCAGCGCTGGAGCGGCGGCGCGCCGGCGGCCGATACGCACAAAAGTGCGCTCGGCGGCGGCATTGACGGCATGCTCACTGAATACATCGTGCTCGAAGAAGACGGCGTCGTAAAAATTCCGGCGCACCTGTCGCTGGAGGAAGGCGCGACGCTACCCTGCGCGGCGGTTACGGTCTGGCATGCGATGGTCGAGCACGCCAAGCTCAAGGCCGGCGATACCGTGCTGCTGCAAGGTACCGGCGGTGTTTCGATTTTCGGATTGCAATTCGCGCGCGCGATGGGCATCCGCGCCATCATCACGTCCTCGAGCGACGAAAAGCTTGCGCGCGCGAAAGCCCTCGGCGCCGCCTTTGGCATCAACTACCGAACGACACCGGACTGGGAAAAAGCGGCCATGGAGTTCACCGGGGGAACCGGCGTCGATCATGTCGTCGAAGTCGGCGGCGCCGCGACGCTGACGCGCTCATTCGGCGCCATTTGCGTCGGCGGCAAAGTCACGCTCATTGGCGGGCTAAGCGGCGGCGCCACCGAGCTCAATCCGGCGCTGATCTTTGGCCGCCGCGCCAATGTGCAGGGTATTTCGGTCGGCTCGACGCAGATGTTCGAAGCGATGAACCGCGCCGTCGCAGCGAACGCGATTAAGCCGGTGATCGACAAAGTGTTCGGTTTCGCCGAGGCCCAAGCCGCCTATCGGCACATGGCGGCCGGCGCGCATTTCGGCAAAATCGTCATTCGGGTCGCCTGATCGCGGTTGTCCCCAGCCAGCAGCCCCACACGTAAATAGCGCTTGAATCGTTAAAAATGATGTTTTAAACATCATTATTCCTACCTGGACTATATCCACACGCCCATTGTGATTACCGCCGGACAAATTCGCGCCTCACGCGCGCTGCTTGGAATTGATCAGCGCCGCCTTGCGGAAGCCGCCGGGCTGTCGCTGCCGACCATCCAGCGCATGGAGACAAGCGAGGGCGTCATTAGGAGCAACGTCGATTCGCTGATGAAGCTGGTTGCGGCGCTCAATGTCCTGGGCATCGAACTGATCGCCGATGACGCAGCAAGCCAAAACGGTGGCCGGGGCGTGCGGCTGAAAGCGCCCGCCTCATGATGCTGAGCGTGGCCCTTGTCTGCGCTGCCGCGCTGTTGGCGCTCGCCGTGCTCGCAGTGCTTTTGGCGCGCGCGCCGTATGTGGGGCGGCTCATTTACGCCGCTTGCATGATCGTAACTGCAGTTTCACTGGCCGCGGCCTTGACGCATCTCCTCGCCACGCGAGTGCCCGAAGCGCTGACGCTGCCGGTCGGATTGCCGTGGCTCGGCGCGCATCTGCGCCTTGACGCGCTGTCCGCTTTCTTCCTCGCGGTTGTCGATCTCGGCGCGATGACCGCCAGCCTGTTCGCAATCGGCTACGGCGAGCACGAAAGCGCGCCGGAGCGAGTCGTCCCTTTCTTCCCGGCTTTTCTCGCCGGCATGACACTCGTGGTGCTCGCCGACGATGCTTTTACGTTCTTGTTGTCGTGGGAGTTCATGTCGCTCACGTCGTGGGCGCTCGTGATCTCGCATCATCGCGTGCCGGAGAATGTGCGCGCCGGCTATATTTATCTATTGATGGCGAGTTTCGGCACGCTCGCTTTGCTGCTGGCATTCGGTCTGCTGGCCGGTTCGGACGGCCTCTATACCTTTGCGCAAATGCGCGCGGCGCATCCGGCTGCGGCTACCGACGCGCTGGTACTGCTGCTGGTGCTGATCGGTGCCGGCTCAAAGGCCGGACTCGTACCGTTGCATGTCTGGCTGCCGCTCGCTCATCCAGCCGCTCCCAGCCATGTGTCGGCTTTGATGAGCGGCGTGATGACCAAGGTCGCCGTCTACGGATTCGTCCGAATCGTGTTCGACCTCGCCGGCGCGCCGTCCTGGTGGTGGAGCATCGTGATATTAACGGTCGCCGGCATCACCACCGTCATGGGCGTGCTGTATGCGCTGATGCAGCACGATCTCAAGCGGCTCCTTGCCTATCACACGGTGGAAAACATCGGCATCATCTTCATCGGCCTGGGGCTTGCGCTCGCGTTCAAGTCGCAAGGCATGCTATTTGCCGCCGCATTGGCGCTCACGGCGGCGCTTCTGCACGTGTTCAACCACTCCTTGTTCAAAAGCCTATTGTTCTTTGGCGCCGGCGCGGTGCTCACCACGACCGGCGAACGCGACATGGAGCATCTCGGCGGTCTCATACACCGCATGCCGCAGACCGCGTTCGTTTTTCTGATCGGCTGCGCCGCCATTTCAGCGCTGCCGCCGCTGAACGGCTTCGTCTCCGAGTGGCTGACCTTTCAAGCCATCCTGCTGTCACCGCAATTGCCGTCATGGGGCTTGAAATTGCTGGTCCCGGCGATCGGCGCATTACTGGCGCTCTCCGCCGCATTGGCCGTCGCCTGTTTCGTCAAAGCCTATGGCATCACGTTTCTCGGCGGGCCGCGCACGCGCGCCGCCGAGACAGCATCGGAGACGGACTGGTTTTCACGAATGGCCATGATGGTTCTGGCGAGCCTCTGCCTGCTCGCGGGAATTCTGCCGGGTCTGTTCATCGATGCGCTGGCGCCCATCAGTTCGTTTCTGATCGGCGAAAGCATGCCGACGCAGGTCGGCGCGCAATGGCTGTCGATCGTACCGATTGCCGAGAGCCGCAGCTCTTATGACGGGCTTCTCGTCTTTTTGTTCATGGCGCTATCGGGCACGCTCGCCGCATTTGTCATCCATCGCCTCGCTTCTGATCGTTTGCGCCGAGCGCCAGCCTGGGATTGTGGCTATCCCGATGCCGGGGTGGTCACCCAATATTCGGCGACCAGTTTTGCGCAGCCGATCCGCCGTGTATTCGGCACCGTGGTTTTCCGCGCCCGCGAAACCGTGGAAATGGCGCCGCCGGACGACACACGGCCGGCGCGGCTGACCGTCGAACTGCACGATCCCATCTGGGAATGGATCTACGCGCCGCTCGCCGGAGCAATCGGCGTTGTCGCCGATCGCCTCAATCATCTGCAGTTTCTCACCATCCGACAATTCTTGACGCTCGTATTCTGCACGCTCGTGGTCCTGCTCTTGGTGCTGGCCCTATGGTCTTGATCCGCGATTTGACGATTCAGGGCGTGCAGATGCTGCTGGTGCTGCTGCTGGCGCCGCTGTTCACCGGTTTCGTTCGCAAGGTAAAAGCACGGCTGCTGCGACGGCGCGGACCGCCGCTCATCCAGCCCTATTTCGATCTGGTGCGCTTGATGCGCAAGGACGTCGTGCTGGCGGACAGCGCCTCGTGGCTGTTCCGGGTCATTCCATATCTCGTCTTTGCCGCGACTTGGGTCGCGGCGTCGCTGGTTCCCACTTTCCGCACCGGGCTTCTGTTCTCATGGTCGGCGGACCTGATCGCAATCGCGGCGCTGCTCGGTAGCGGACGTTTCTTTCTCGCTCTTGCAGGACTGGACGTCGGCACGAGCTTCGGCGGCATCGGATCAAGCCGCGAGGTGATGATCGCTTCGCTTGCCGAGCCCGCCATGATCATGATCGTATTCACGCTAGCGCTGATCGCCGGCTCGACGCAGCTTTCCACCATGTCCGCCTTCATGGCTCGCCGGCGGTCGGTCTGCGCGTCTCGCTCGCGCTTGCGCTGATTGCGTTGATCATGGTCGCAATCGCCGAAAACAACCGCATCCCGATCGACAATCCGGCGACCCATCTCGAGCTGACCATGGTCCACGAGGCCATGGTGCTTGAATATTCCGGCCGCCATCTGGCGCTGATCGAGCTGGCAAGCTGGCTCAAGCTCGTTCTCTATGTTTCGCTGATTGCCTGCCTGTTCGCGCCCTGGGGTATCGAGTCGAGTGGCGCCGCATTGCCGGCGCTTGCGCTCGGCATCGCTGCTTACATCGCCAAGCTCGCCGTCGGCGGCGTGCTGTTGGCGCTGTTCGAAACCTCGATTGCCAAGATGCGCGTGTTCCGGGTGCCGGAATTTCTTGGCGCGGCGCTGATGCTCGGATTATTGGCGACGCTGCTCCGCTTCGTGTCGGGGAGCTTCTGATGAACGGTCTCGCTTTCGATATCGCGCATCTGCTCGCCGGATCGCTGGTCCTGGTCAGCCTGCTCGAACTCTATCAGGACCGGCTCTACGCGCTTCTCAACATTTACGCCTTGCATGCTGTGGTGCTGGCTGCTTCCGTAGCTTGGCAGGCATTCGTTCAGGATGCACCGCATCTCTACATCACCGCAGCGATTGCGCTGATCTTCAAGGCGACAGTCATTCCGGTCGCGCTTCATCGCATCATCGTGAGGCTCGGCATCCATCGTGAGATCGAGAAGGTGGTGGGCGTCGGCATTACTATGCTCGCGGGCATGGCGCTCGTCGCTCTCGCCATGGTGGTCATGTTGCGCGTGACACGGGAGGCCGATCCGCTGGCGCGCGAGGATCTCGCCTTTGCCCTCTCCGTCGTTCTTCTTGGTCTGTTGATGATGGTGACGCGACGCAACGCCGTCAGTCAGGTGGTCGGCTTCATGTCGCTTGAGAATGGATTGGTACTTGCCGCAACCGGCGCCAAAGGCATGCCGCTCGTGGTGGAGATCAGCGTCGCCTTCTCGATCTTAATCGCCTTTATCGTGATCGGCATTTTTCTGTTCCGCATCCGCGAACGTTTCGACACGGTTGACGTACAGATCCTCAGCGATTTTCGCGGAGAACGGCAATGACGTTCAATGCGCTCGCCGGTGTCCTGGGAATTCCGGCCCTTGCGGCGGCGTTGTTCGCCGCCCTGCCGAACTACCGCATTGCCGCTCGATCGAATATCGCGGCGACCGGGCTCACCTTGCTCTGCTCAATGTCGTTGTTTTTCGCCAAGCCGCCACCTGGCGCTTATTTTTTGGTCGACGATCTCAACGGCACATTTATAGTTTTGACGAGCTTCGTCGGCTTCACCACCAGCATTTTCAGCGCCAGCTACATCGGCATGAACTTGAGGTCGGAAGACTGACACCGCCTTTCGTGCGCTTCTATCATGCGATGTATCAGGTCCTGATGTTTGCGATGAACTTGGCGCTGATCGCGAACAATATCGGACTGATGTGGGTGGCGATCGAGCTGGCAACGCTCACCACCGTGATGATGGTCGGAATCTACCGCACTCACGAGGCACTTGAGGCGGCGTGGAAGTATTTCATCCTCGGTAGCGTTGGCATTGCGCTCGCGCTGTTTGGCACGATCCTCGTCTACATGGCCGCCCGTCCCGTGATCGGCGAGGGGCTCGACGCGATGGTCTGGAGCGTGCTGGTCACGCGCGCCGGCGCATTCGATCCCGCTCTGCTCGACGTCGCTTTCGTTTTTCTGCTGCTCGGTTACGGAACCAAGATCGGACTTGCGCCGCTGCATGCCTGGCTGCCGGACGCCCACGCGGAAGGCCCGACGCCGATATCGGCAGTGTTGTCGGGGCTTCTCCTCAACGTGGCGCTCTATGCGCTGTTGCGATTTAAGATGCTGCTTGCGGTCAATCCGGCGGCGATTGCTCCCGGCCCGCTGATGGTGACGCTCGGACTCGTTTCGCTGGTCTTCGCTGCTTTCATGCTCTACCGACGGCGCGACATCAAACGCATGTTTGCGTATTCGTCCATTGAGCACATGGGCATCATCACCTTCGCTTTCGGCATGGGCGGACCGCTCGCCAATTTCGCCGGCCTTCTTCACATGACCATGCATTCGCTCACCAAATCGGCAATCTTTTTCGCGGTCGGCCATGTCGCCCAGGTCAAAGGCACGCAACGTATCGCCGACATGGGCGGTCTCACCGAGACCCATCCGGTTCTCGGCTGGACCCTGATCCTGGGCGTTATCGCGATTGCCGGGCTGCCACCGCTCGGGATCTTCACCAGTGAATTCCTGGTCGTCAGCTCGACCTTCGCGCGCGCGCCGGCGCTCGCGCTCGTGCTCGTATTCGGGATGCTGGTCGGTTTCGCGGCGCTGTTCTTGCGACTGAACAGCATCGCCTTTGGCGAAGCCCGGGGACCAAGCGAAAAAGCGAAGGCGTCTTACCTGCCGATGTTCGCGCACCTTGGCCTGGTGCTGATCGCAGGCGTCTACTTGCCGCCGGCACTGGTCGGTTGGTTTGAAACCGTCGCCAAATTGTTGGGATGAGGTGATGCCGTCGCTGCAAAGCATCGTCGCGCAGGGTAGGGCCATAGCGGCACATCGGCCTTGGCCGCGTGCCGCTGTCACCCCCGAGCTCTGGGCTGCAGCGACTGACGAACTTGCCGACGGGCGGGCAACGCTGCTCGGATTGTGGGGCGAATCGGGAGCCGGTCACGCCGTGCACATGGCGTTAATCGGCGAGGACAGTCGCGACATCGCAGTGCTGAGCCTCGCATGCCCAGGACTGGAATTTCCCTCCGTCGGCAGGCGGCACGCGCCGGCGATTCGGCTCGAACGCGCGTTGCACAGCCTCTATGGACTGCGGCCGATCGGAATTCCGGACTCGCGACCCTGGCTCGATCTCGGCTTCTGGGACATGCGATTTCCCCTCGGCGCGCGCTCGACGCCGGTGCCGCAGACTTATGCCTTTCTCCCGGTTGAAGGCGAAAACCTGCATCAGATCCCGGTCGGGCCGGTGCATGCCGGCATTATCGAGCCCGGGCACTTTCGCTTCACGGCGGCGGGCGAAACGGTGGCCCGGCTCGAGGAGCGCCTTGGCTACGTGCACAAAGGGATCGAATCGCTGATGGCAGGCGCCGCGCTTGAGCGTGGTGCGCGGCTCGCGGCCCGCACGTCCGGCGACAGCACCGTGGCTTACGGAATCGCCTTTGCCCGAGCGGTTGAGGCCGCATTGGACATCGAGCTGCCGCCGCGAGCGCATTACTTGCGCGCGCTGATGGCGGAGCTTGAGCGTCTCGCAAACCATTTCGGCGACATCGGTGCGATCTGCAACGACGCCTCATTCGTGCTCATGCACGCCCATTGCGCCATTCTGCGCGAGCTCGTGCTGCGGGCGGCGCAGACCTGTTTCGGTCACCGGTTGATAATGGATCGCGTGATCCCCGGCGGCGTCACGACCGATCTGAGGAGCGAAGGCGTTAGAACTCTGAAAGACCTGCTGCAGCAAGTTCGAGATCGGTTTCCGCGGCTGATCGAGCTTTATGATAATACTGCCTCGCTGCAAGACCGCACCGCCGCGACCGGGATACTCGACGGCGCGATCGCTCGGCGGTTTGGTGCTGCGGGATTTGTTGGCCGCGCCAGTGGTCGCGATTTCGACGCGCGGAAAGCGCCCGGCTATTCACCATATTCCGAGCTCGATTTCACGGTTCCCGTGCTCACGGCGGGCGACGTCAACGCGCGCGTTTGGATTCGCATCCGCGAAGTCGAGCAGAGTCTTGCTCTGATCGAGCAGATGCTTGAACGCCTGCCGCAAGGGCCGATCGCCATCGAGCTCGCCGGTGGCAGCGGCGAAGGCCTGGCGCTGGCCGAAAGTTTCCGCGGCGACGTACTGGTTTCTTTGCGGGTTGAGGCGGGTCACATCGCGCGCTGTCATTTGCGCGATCCATCCTGGTTTCAATGGCCGCTGCTTGAGGTCGCCATCGAGGGCAATATCGTCGCCGATTTTCCGCTCTGCAATAAATCGTTCAATTGCTCCTATTCGGGGCATGATTTGTAACGCAGGCTCTAACCTCGGCAACAAAGACAGAATGTGATGCGCAGGACATTATTTGAAAGCCTCACGCATGGTCCGCTGACCGAAACCGCGCCTCGACCGCTAGACAGCGGAATTGCAGAACTCGCCGCCGCGGTCGATCGCTCGGCGCGTCGCCGCCTTGGCCGCAGCCTCGCCATACGGCAAGTCGATGCCGGTTCATGCAATGGCTGTGAACTGGAGATTCACGCTCTCAATAATGCTTTTTACGATTTGGAGCGCTTTGGACTGCGTTTCGTCGCTTCGCCGCGGCACGCTGATGTACTGCTGGTGACCGGGCCGGTAACGAAGAACATGCGCGAGGCTCTGGAACGGACCTATCGCGCGACACCCGATCCAAAATGGGTGGTTGCGGTCGGTGATTGCGCCGGAGATGGCGGAGTTTTTTCCGGCAGCTATGCAGTTGTTGGCGGCGTGTCGCAGGTCGTGCCGGTCGATCTGCACATTGGCGGCTGCCCGCCATCGCCGAATCAATTATTGCAGGGTCTGCTCGCTCTCCTGGAAGCCAGCGCAAAATAGGCCGGCGTTAAGCGCCGCCGCCCCGTCTTAGTAAGATTATTAAGAAATGTCCGTTTGCCGATAATTGCGCGAATCAGCCCTTGAACGGCGCGTTTCGGCCGGATTGTAAGGGATTTTGCATCCAATTGATGCGAGATTGCCCACCGCGCGGATCGCTTCTGTGACGGAGCGATTTTTGTTGCATTGTGGCGGCGCGGTGACAATCGCCACATTTCCGCTGTGATATGCTGACTTAAGGGGCCGCAGTGAATCGGTCGGCACGGACTGCGGACGAGTCGGGGACCTAGGGGATGATCATAAGGGCGTTGCAGCTCGCCTTTATCATTCTGGCGATCGCGGTCATCTATCCATTTTACGAACGTGAACCGGTGCTGTTCCCCAAGGATACGGCAACGCCGGACGGCATCGTACGCACGCAGAAGTCCGACAGGCTATTACAGACGCAAAGGTCCGAAGAGGAAGCGATCGTGACCGTGTCGCTGCCGCCGGCTGAACAAACAAAAAAAGCCGAGGACGATCATCCGTTCTTCAATGCTCGTTCGGCCGAGGTCAGCCAACCGGAACAGGACCTGGTGTATCTCGCCGATTACGCCTATTCGGAAGTTCCGCCCGATAAGAAGCCGGCGGATACAATTTTGGCGGTGTTGAAGGACATTCCGGTTGGCACGCCTATCGAGGAAATCAAGCGTGCCTCCGACGCCTTGGGTATCGATTTCACTTTCATGAAGACGGTTGCAAAGATCGAATCCGATTTCGATCCCAAGCAGCGCACCGGCTCCTATATCGGTCTATTCCAATTGAGCAATTATGAGTTCGATAAATACGGCTCCGGAACCATCACCAGCCCGCGCGACAATGCTATCGCCGCGGCTTATAAATTCACGACGGCGGCCATCCTGTTTGAGATACAGACTCATAAGAAGCCGACACTCAGCGATCTTTATCTGATTCATCAGCAGGGCACCCAAGGCGCGGCCGAACATGTCAGCCATCCAGAGCGCATCGCGTGGCAGTCGATGTGCGCGACCGATGAGGGTCGGCAAAAAGGCGAGAAGTGGTGCAAGCGCGCCATTTGGCAGAACACGCTGCCGGCCATCAAACAAATCTGGAAATCGGTCGAAAACCTGACATCGGGCGCCTTCGTAGAGATGTGGCAGCAGCGCGTGGCGCAGTTCTACACACGCTATTCGGCGGCGGTAACTGCAAAATAAAAATCTGTTCGATCGGCGCTTAAAGTCGAAAGTAAAACGCTCCGGCAAAAGCCGGAGCGTGTGCCTGAAATGGCGCTCGTTGCGGCGAGCGGCCGCCGCGAAATTGTTCACCGCCCGATTTGGCCGCTGACGGCGTTCTCCTGCCGATTGAGCACCTTTTGCTCGCCTTTGGTGATATGGCCGCCGTTGATTTTGGCCATGTCGCGCTCCTCTTGGCGAATCGCGTGGTCTTCCCGGTGAAGCTGGTTGGCTTGTTGTTTCGTGATCTCGCCTTCTTTCTGTTCACGGTTGATCCGGCGGTTCTGGTTTGCAAGCCGGTCATTGACCTGATCGCGGCGCGGGTGATTGCGCTCCCACTGCGTCTCAGCAAAAGCAGCCGACACTGCGCTGCCGACAACGGCGAACGAAATAACGAAAGCAACGGTCTTGGATAAGGCACGCATGGATTTTCCCTTCTTGAGCGGCCGGCGAAAGATCGTCGACCCGCGCGGGACTTTGTCCGAGCGATGCTGAATTGGTCATGAGATGCGCGTTTAATTCCGGTTCATCGAACGGGCAAAATCGTGAGGGCCACAATCGAAATCGAAAAGGGCCCGATCGCCCCGAAACCTCCGAAGCGCCGTGTCTGTGCAAAGCTACGGGTGGTGAGATGAAATCCCTTCATCGATTTGCGTCTGATGAACAACGCGGCTGATCTCGATCATATGTTAGCACCCCTTCAAGCGCCGCCCAGGATGTTGCCGGCGGCAAGACCATCGCTTGACCTCGATTCCCGGGGTATTTTGCCCATGCTATGTTAGGCCATTCGACCGCGGCACAGCGGTGAACGTGAGAATGTTCAAAGAAGGGTAAGGAAATGTCCAAGCAAAGGATCAGCTACGTCCCGCTCGAAAAGATGGATGCCCGGATGCGGGCGGAAATGGAGCGCTGTCAGCGCGAAGGCACGCCGCGGCCGGAAAGCTCGGCCATCCGTGCGCATGTGCCCGCCTGCTTCTGGTTTTTCGCCGACTCCTGGCACAACATTTTTCGCAACGGCGTCCTCGATCACGCGATCAAGGAACTGTGCCGCCTCTACGTTTCCCGCTCGGTGACCTGCGAATATTGCGGCAACCAGCGCTCAGTGAAGGCGACCACAAGCGGCGCCCTGATCGAAGAGCAAGTGCTCGATCTTTTGAATTTCGAAAAGTCGGCGAAGTATGACGAACGCCAAAAAGCGGCACTCGCCTATGCCGAAGCCATCGTTTGGCGGCTCGACACCGGCGACGACTTCTGGGAGCGCATGCGTCGCCACTTCACGGAGCCGGAACTGGTCGAGCTCGGTTGCATGATCGGGCTTACGCTCGGTCAGCAAAGCTGGCTGCGGCTTCTCAATATCGAACATCATCAGGTGCTCGCTGGCACGCCGGCGTCGATGGCGCCAGGTTTCGAGACCGCCGAGGATCTCAAATCCACCAAGGCGCGAGTGGACTATTGGGCAAAATCGAAAACTGCGGCCCGGTCCGAGAACGCCGCTTGATGGTGACCCAAGCAAGCGGCAACGAGCTCGCCGGCATACTCGAAAAATCCAATGGAGGATGGTGATCCGGAGGACCGGGCAGCGGACGCCGACCTGGCGCTATGACCCGCGGGAATTTCTCAAACAACCCCGTCTTTTCGCGGGACTTTTCGCCGCTGAAAAGTTAGTGAATATCCTAGCGAGCTGGGAGCTTTGCCATGCGCACGACAACAAAGATTGTATTGGCAGGTGCCTTGATTGGCGCAGCGGCCGCCCACGGCATGGGGACTGCAAATGCTCAGTACTATTATCCGCCGCCGCCGCCATACGGTTACGGCTATGGCGGGCAAACTTGGAACGGCTGCCCGCCGGGTTACACGGTGCAGGGCGGCGGCTGTGCGCCGTATCGAGGTCCCAGCGGAGGCGGATGGCGTACTTGGAACGGCTGTCCGCCGGGCTACACCATCCAAGGCAGTAATTGTGCACCCTATTCAGGTCCGGTCGGCGGCCCGCCGCGCAGATGGTATGGCTACTGAACTCGAGCGGACGCGGGCTCAGCGCTATCTGCTTGGCAGTCAATTTGGCAGACTACTTGGCGGACCGCGTGCCATGCCGGAATTTTGCCGCGGAAATTTCGCGCTTCGGATGTAGTTCCGGCGGACGTTGCGGGTGATCATCTCAATCGTGGCAATTGAATCGTTGATTATTAGCGGCATTGCGTCGCACTGGTACGGTTCCACAGTCCGGCTGCACACCGCTTCGATTAGTTCCCTCAACGTGCGTTGAGCTTACGTCACAATTCAGCTTCGCCTGTTTAATTTTCCAGACACATTGCGCTGAATGCAGATGCGGTCCGCGCCGGCAGGGAAAGATTTGTCTAGAAACGAAAATGGCGTGGCCTATATCAGTGGGGTCTGAGGCAACGCAACCCTTGCAATGGAGAGAATCGAATGGCCAATCCGCGCCAAGCTGAACGCGATTCTAGCGAGTCGGTCCACGAGACGACCCGAAGGGCGACCGAACAGGCCTCTCAGACCAGCCGCGCGATGTCGGATACGGCGGAGCGCACGACACGAGCGGGAACCGAAGCGTTTCGCCGCAATGCCGAGACCATGAGCAGCACCTGGCGCGATAGCAGCGAGGCTGCGACCCGAATCGCCGAGCGCTCGGTGGATCAGTTCTCAAAGCTGTTCGGTCTCACAGGCGACACCGCGAGAGAAACCATGCAGCAGTCCGCCGGCAACGTGCAGGCCCTGATCGAGAGCTCGACCTTCGTGGTCGACGGGCTACAGAACGTCTCCGGAGAATGGATGCGCTTCGTGCAAAACCGCATCGAGGAAAATCTCGAGCACTTCGAGGAGTTCCTCGGCTGCCGTACACCCCAGGAATGTTTGGCTCTGCAAACGCGTGTGGTCCGCGACAATATCGAGGCCCTCTTGCACAGTGCGCGCCGCACCGCCGAAGCATCTACAAAATTGGCGGACGCCGCCGTCAGGAGAATGAGCGATACGGCGCTTGCGCCCCGTTGACCAGTTTTTCGTACCGGCCGGGAGCGCTGCCGCCACAGGCGGACAACGACCCGGCCGATCGGGCTTTAGGCGTTTCTACGTCAAGTTGTCAGACCCTATCGACTCTCGTTGCCGGGGCCGCAATGGCAACTGTCGCCAGATGCGTCTTTTGACGCAGCAAATTCCCACCTTGGTTCAGGCGGCGTTCATCGACCCGGTGTAGATAACCTGGCGTTGTCGGCCGCATGGCGGCAAGGGGGATGGCTCTCGCTCCCGCCGATCTAGTTTTCGCCAATGGAGCGCCGCCATGGCCATTTACCGGCTTTTGCAGAATTCAGCCTTTGCACCCGAGGATATCGCTCCGCTTGTCGCGGCCTACGAGGACTGCCTGCGAACCCTGAAGCTGAGCGACCGGTCCGATCCCATCACTGAGATTGTTGCAAAGAAGATCATTGAGATCGCGCAGACTGGAATACGGGATTCGGCCCAGCTCGGTCGGTTGGCGCTTGCGGAAATCGGAATTTCCAGCAGTGGATGAGTGCAGGCCTTCAATGCGCGAGGGCTGCCTGCCAGCGCAATGGTGAGCGCGTTGATGCATAATGGGCAACCGCAAGAAGTTCGGTTGTCCGTAACCGGCCCATGCGTTAGATTATTTCGCCAATAGTTTTGCAATAGTTTTTCTTGGGGCTGGCCATGTATCTGTCCAATCAGAGTCTCCTCGTCATCTTGATCGTCGGCATTGTCGCGGGATACCTCGCTGGCAGAGTGATGGAAGGCGGCGGTTTCGGATTGATCGGCGATTTGATTGTCGGCCTGATCGGTGCATTTATTGGCGATTGGCTGCTGCCGCGGATCGGCATTCACCTCGGCAGCGGGATCATTTCGCTCATCCTGAATGCGTTTATAGGAGCAGTCGTGCTCCTCCTGTTGCTTCGGTTGGTGGGCGGCGGTTGGGGGCGCCGGCGCTGGGGGCGGCGCTGGTAGCGCGGCGAGCCTGTTGGCGGCAATAAGGGAAAAGCCCGCTAATTACTTCGCTGAGCATTTCTCCATCTCATGACGATTTTCGCGCGTAAGCCGCGCCGCTCGGGCCAGCGCGCGTTATCAGTTTTTTTGACAAAAATAGCCTTTCATTGCCGCTCGACGAGACGGATAATGCTGTGCCGCCGCCTGTAGCTCCAGCGGAACTCGATTGGAGAACGACAGATGCGCACAGATGATTTCCGTCCCAGCAGCAATGTCGAAGACGATCGCGAGGCCAGCGCTTCCCGCGGCATGCCCGGAGGCAGGGGCGGCCTTGGCATCGGAACTGTTGTCATTATCGGTTTGATCAGCTGGTATTTCGGTGTGGATCCGAGCGTACTTTTCAATGGCGCGCAGATCCTGCTCGGCGGCGGATCGCCCTCGGAACAGACGAGCCCGGCGCCACCCGTTACTGCCGGGACGCCAGACGATGCCACCGGGAGGTTTGTTGCGCTGGTGCTGGGCGACACCGAGGACCGCTGGACCGAGATCTTTTCCGCCAGCGGCCGAACCTACCATCCACCAAAATTACGCCTGTTCGCGGGTTCCGAACCGACCCCATGCGCTTTCGCTCGCTCAGCCATGGGCCCGTTTTACTGCCCGCGCGATCAGCGCATTTATCTCGACACCTCTTTCTTCGAAGATATGCAGCGCAAATTCGGCGCCTGCTCGGATGCGAGCGCATGCCGGTTCTCGGAAGCCTATGTCATCGCGCACGAGGTCGGACATCACGTGCAGAATGAGCTCGGTATCCTGCCGCGCGTGACGGAAGCGCAGCAGGCCGCTTCGAGCCGGGCTGAAGCCAATGCTATGCAAGTCCGGGTCGAGCTGCAGGCCGACTGTC